>Ga0065711_1001038_pt1 | contig 79408 bp, 27 predicted proteins | sample Hoacrofraction12_FD_59098 | JGI IMG/M metagenome (GOLD analysis project Ga0065711, IMG submission 59098) | Hoatzin crop microbial communities from Cojedes, Venezuela - Epithelial fraction 12 v2 (version 2) | ecosystem: Host-associated > Birds > Digestive system > Esophagus > Crop | place...
CGTAGCTGTCCTGCTGTATAATGGCTTCCAGCTCCTCCTGTTTATTGCCCATGCTACGTGCATTGGTGTAAACACACTTGAGCTGGGCTGTCAATCTCAACCCTGGCCTTGGCACACCAAGCCTAGGCTCATCCCTAGTGAGCTGGGCAATATCCCCTTCCCCCTTCGAACCTAGTTTAAAGCCCTCTCAATGAGCCCTGCCAGCTCGTGGCCAAGAATCCTTTTCCCCTTTGAGATAGCTGAGTTCCACCTGTCGCCAGCAGGCCCGGTGCTGTGTACACCTCCCAATGATCAAAGAAGCCAAAATTTGACTGATGGCACCAGTCCCTGAGCCACCTGTTAACCAGGTGAGTTTTGCTGCCCCTTTCAGTGCTGTCCCCTGCCACTGATGGGATGGAGGAAAACACCACCTGCGCCCCGATCCCTCAACCAGTCACCCCAGTGCCCTGAAGTCCCTTTTGATGGCCTTGGGACTTCTCTCTGCTATCTCGTCCCCGCCAACCTGCATTACCAAGAGGGGGTAATAATCAGAAGGCTGCACCAGACCAAGGAGTTTCTTAGCAACATCCCTAACTCGGGCCCCAGGGAGGCAGCAGACTTCTCTGTGGGATGGGTCCAGTCAGCAGATCGGGCCCTCTGTTCCTNTCAGAAGGGAATCACCTATGACAATGACCCTCCTTTTTTTCTTAGTTGAGGCAGTTGTAATACGTGGGGCTGTCTGACTCCTTCTAGGCAACCCCCTGGATGGAGCTCCCTCAACCTGCTGGCCATGCTGCTTTTGATGCAGTCCAGGATTTGGTTGTTTTCCTGGGCTGCGAGCGCAGTTTGCCAGCTCATGTCAAGCTTCTCATTCACCAGTATCCTCAAGTCCTCCTCCTCAGGTCTGCTCTCAATCTGTTCTCTGCCCAGCCTGTATTTGTTCTTAGGACTGCCCCGACTCATGTGCAGGACCTTGCACTTGGCCATGTGGAACTTCATGAGGTTCACACATGCCCACCTCTCAAGCCTGTCAAGGTCCCTCTGGATGGCTACATACTATGTAGCATCCATTTCAAATCATTTTTTTTATCTGCAGGAGGAAAATAATAATAAGAGAAATAATAATAGAAATCTCACCATGCCCAGTATTAGTTGTATGACCTCTGTCAAGGAGTCCCCTTTCAAGGGGAGCCCATCCTTTCATTATGTTCCAGTCAGCATCACCTAGGCTTAGTGGCTTCCATCCGCAGAGATCAGTCTCAAAATCACATATAGTGTAATTAGCTGTTATAAGAAGAACAACAATAACAGATCATTAAGTTGAAATTAATGCGACAGTTTAATGCTGGAAGTACAACTATATTGTATTTGGATGTACAAGGAGTCTTAAGTGCTGCTATGTTTCACTGAAATCCAGACTGTTCAGATGGACAGAAAGTTCTAGAATGCAGGTAACAGGTCAGGCGGGCCCTTCAAACTCAGAACCATGAAGGAAATCACCTATAAGAGAATAAACTGCATCATATTAAAGATGAGACCTGTACATAGGCTGCTAATAGATTATGAAAGTAACATTACATATTTTTAAAAGATTTTATTGGAAAATTAATTATGAATGTGTGGGAAAAACAATCAAATTTATTTGGTGATTTAAATACACTGAAAGTAGAGAGGAATTAAGCTTCCACTTAATTTATTTTTAAAAATGAGATTTAAATACATTAATTATTTAGGTCTCCTAGAAATTTTTATTGTTAAGTAAAAGACCATTTTCTCTGTTGGTATGGATTAGACCAACTTATAACGTATAACAATCTCACATGCTGTTTCATTTCTTGAGCGAAATTAATTATTTTGATAAGAAAACAGCATAATCTAAGAGTTTTCTTTCCTAGTCCAGAATATTGTCACAAAATGCTACACTTAACTTTTTGGGTCACTTATCACAATTGTAAAAGTTGCCTTTGAACTATTCTTGGCACTTTCCAGACTTCATGGCACAGACATAATTATACATATTACATAGGTTTTCAGATTGTACAAAACCAAAATTAAACTTATCTTTGTTGAAGCACCATTGTAGTAAAGCTCTTGGTAAAGGTCTTCCTATATATAGTACAGAGAGGTTATTTGAGCAGTTAAGTCCTAAGCTACAAAATGAATCACAAATATCAATATCTCTTATCTGGATTTACTATATACATTAAAATTCAATAGAGCGATTTTTTCTGTTTAGTGCAGTATATTAGTTAAACATGAAACTTGTTTAACTTATTTAATTACAGAATTCTCATGCTTTTTACAAGGTACCTTGCTAATTAGACTTCAATTCCTAATACATTAAGGTGGAATATGCAAATTGATATCCAAGACTAAGCTGTTTCGCTGTACAGTAATTAATACTATGTATAGGCATTGTGCTTTCCTTAGCTAAGCCGTCCTGAGACAACCAACGTGACACAAAAAAGCAAACATTCTTTTCTTAAACACCTCTTTCCTTGGGCCTCCCTGAACAATGCAAAAGATCTTCTGCATAAGAAGCTGACTGCAGTGGCTGCACAGTAATATCCAAAAAGACAAAAATAAATGACCATGTAGACAAAAAAAGGTTACTTTTTTTTATACTAAGCAACTAAAAACCTGTTCCTGGAAGGAAAACCCCAGACCAAATTAAAATAATGGTTTAAATACAAAAGAAAAATCAAGAAGGTACTAATGATTATTATTTTACAGTTCAATAAGGTATTTAGCATGGAAATTTTTTAATTATTATTTTCTTTTAACTACAGATATTTAGGACCAAGAGGAGAGTTGTTATTGCAACATGAAGAACACTATCTTTCGTGTGCTGATGACACCGGATCTGTTGTCATTTAATGCAGCTCAATACCAGGCCCATGGTATTTCCCTGGCTCATAGTGAAAAGCCAACTGTTGAAGCTACATTTGGAAATCATATACTAAAAGAATTGGTGAAGTAGCAAGGCTGCAGTCAGACAGAGCCCATGATGGTCAACAGGAAAGAGAGAAGTCTGGTGAAATCATCATTTCTCACATTGGTAACCACTGATACAATTTCTTCAACACTACAGATTTAGAAAGAAATTTATAAACATCATCTTTTAGGTTGAATATAGAAGCAGTGGAAAAAAAAAGAACAGATATGCACACACAGAACGACACAATTCCAAATCAAATTAATTTTCTCTGTGATTTTTTCAAACTTTATTCAATTCTGAACACACTCATAAAGGTAGAAAGAACATTCATGGTGTTGTGCTTTTGGGTTGGGGGGGAATAAAAAAATGCAGCTTCAGTTCACTAAATGTTATAATGTTGAACACTTTTTAGATGCCACTATTTTGTTTTTTCTATTGCACCTCTGTTTTTAAAATTACAAGCTCTATACAAACACCCAATCATGCAAAGACACCAGGCCAGAGTCACTTATCAAACCCAAGTGTTCTACCATACGTAGTTTCTGGAAGTGATACTTCATTTTTAAAAGTGGTAGTATGTTAGGGAATAGCTAGGCTATAGATGCATGAGTTAAGTTTGACTTAAATTTTATCCCTACTTAATTCTAAAAACTTAAGGAGTGCTTGTAAATGCTTGATCAAACTTGAAAAAAGTTCTGTGCTTTGACTGAAACACAAATCCAAGTGAGATGGTTTCTCAGTGTATTTTTTCATTGTCAAACATTAATACACTTTGAGAAATGCTCCTTTCCCATCAAAAGAGTGCATGATTTTTATTATTCACAGCCTTTTTCTACATTTTTATCTGAACATTTGAGTGAGTATAGGGAACGTTTCACTGCCCATGGCTGGAAAATAAATGCCTGCACAACCTATATTTTTTGAGGAGTCACACTGCAGTTATGCAAGATAAACAGACATAAAGTATATTTCTGGTATATTATGTCCTTTCCTACTGCACCTCTTACCATCAGAGTTTACATTTCTTATTTCACTGGGAAGATTTCAGTGGATTCAAACTGCAGAAAGATTTTACACATTCTGAAAACTGAACCAGTCAATTCTCATTTTTGAACATTCATCTATTAATAATTCAGGGAAACAGAAATGAAATTAGAAGGGAAACTACAACCTGCATTCATTTTATAACAAGACACATTTACTTATTTTTTTATTTTGTGTGGGTATATCAGCATATCTGAACTAGTCAAGGAGTAAGGTATTACACCAGTTCTGCAAAACCAATGACTCCAGGATGCAACTAGGAGAAAAAAAAGTTCCCCAAACACATCTCGTTGAATTTCAAGAAAGAAGTGGAGCTTACTAAAGCCATAAAATAGACTGGAAATATTTTTCAACTAATACGAGCTATTTTTCCACTTTTTTTTAAAAAAGAAACAGGAAACAAAGCACATATTCCACGAGCACTGGGAGTTTAAATGGGAATGTTTTTTCTTTTACCATCTTACTCTACCTATCCAACTCCTCTTGAACCTCTTGGGGGAAAAAACAAAGCAGTCCTGTTAACTAGGCTGGGTTACCAGCCAAATAACTTCGCTTCAACTTCATTAGCCTGCAACTAGAAGCAGGTCTTCAATCCTACTCTGGCAGCTAATTCAGAGGAACACAACTGGGGAAGCAGAACTTGTCTCTCCATCAGGGTAATGTTTCCCTGACTAATAGTACTGAATGAGGAATGCTGCTATGCTTGCTCAGTGTGGCAGCACCCAAGCGTCTATGCAATTTGGGGTATAAACTAACTGTGTGATCAGCAACCAAAGCACTTCTGTGATTACTTTGTCATTAATGTTTTGCCATTTCTGGCTAACAATGTCATTTTGGGAAATGGAAGGGTTACGCATATACCTTCTCACTGACTACCCATGCACATTCCTTACCAGTTTGTGATTCGTTCTATGTGCCTAAAAATTGTTAAAAGTTTCATGCAGAAAGATCACTTGTGGCCACAGGTCAACTAGCCTGAACTTTCATACATCATAAATAATCAGACAAATGTCTCATAACATGCTAGTCACTTAGGTGAGATGGCCTCATCTTCTTCTGAAACTACTCAGTTACCTCATGTAGATTTAAGAGACTGGTGATGCTAAGAGAATATCATGTCAACCCTGGGTCTTCAGGTCTGCACACTTGCTTTGAGATAACTGTTCTGGTGAAACACAAATGCAATGCTACACAGTGTTGATAAGCAATAAAGAAGTCTGTGGAAACAATATGGGTGTAGCTGCTTCTTTACCATGTGTACATACAAGATTGATGGACAGATACTGACCTTTCCAGACCATTAATGTGTCACAGAAAACACATAAATGTGTAGTAAAACAAATGTTTCAGACTAAAAAATGCTTCTTCTACTTTAAAGTTAAATGATAATAAAAGGATTTGCATATGTGTTAATCTGCTGCAGAAGGTTTCAAAGATTTGCAACAGTAAATTGCTATACTGTAAATGCAGTAAAAAGTACATGGCTTTAAAATTATACAAGTTTCCTTTATTCTACATATTTTCTATTCATAAATTATACATATCCTATGAAAGGCTGAGAATACTTATGCTAATACTAGAAATGCAAAATTAAAACCAGAAAAGGTAGAGAGGTGTTTTAAGGAAGTTTCTAATTAGGCAAAATGGAAGATGGTCTTTCAGAAACAGCTACATAATGTCCCACCCCACAATCATTCTGATCTACATGAATGGAGTAAGCAATTTCTAGAAACACTACTGCATGAAAATGTGGTATTGCATAAAAATAGAAAGTGCTTCCTAGATTTCTTGATGAGTTGCTAGAATTGCTGGATAATAATTTGTGATGTTTGTATATGTAATGTGTGTGTTACATATAAATAATGTATAATAATAGTAAATATAGTCCTTCAGTATTTGTTACTTGGCATGGCGTCTAGTGCAAAACTTCCTTTATATTAGGATGGAAATTTTTAATCCTTCAAATGATCTAAGCACTGTACCTCACTTTCTTTGTTTTGAATATATTAACTAGGTTTTGATAATCTATTATCAGTCACAGTGAAATTTAGAAGTGATCTCAAATAAGTGGTGTCAGACAAGACATAATGAAAATGTTATTTAATACTAAAAACATTAATTTCATGATTTGTCACTATTAGATTAATTGATTTAAACAAAACCACTCAAAAAAGGTGGTTATTCAGGTGCATAAATGTGCCCTAGACAAGTTCCTAATTTTTCAAGACCTATAAGTCTCACATACTTAAATATGTATTTATATAAACGGGCAGAGATTAAACAGAAAATTTAAGCAGAATTGCAAAACTTGTGTTTATTTGTTCCTGTAATAAACTGCATTATTATAATTATCATTCAAGCCAAGTTAACATGAGCAAAGTGAAAAATAATTTTTCCTTCCTCTTTATAATGAGGCAAAGAAAATCCTCAAAGAAGAGGGACATCCTTCACATTATTATGTAACAGCTGTCTGCCTTTGTTTTCATTCAGTATGGAGATCCATCAGTTCTTTCAGGACATGAGAGTACTTCATCAAATGAAACTACTGAGGATGTGTCCAAAGATAGATGTCATAATACCTTAAGGAACAGAGGCTAAAACATGCATTGTTGTACCAGGTAGGAATTTTTACTGACAATTAATGTGAATAAATGTAGTGCACTCTAAATATCACGAGGAACATTTCAAGATCTGGTGGAAAATGTACATAACAGGAGGAGAAGAATAAAGGGCAGGAATAAAGGATGATTTTTCCTTTAGGTCTCTTTTGTTTAGGACTGCAGAAAGTGTCAGAAAGATGAATTTTGTAAGCCAATCAAACTGCTGAAGAGCTAAATTCCACCTTTAGAGTTCTCTTTCCTGAAAAGGAGTGTATGAAGTGTCCAAGACAATATTAGGCATTAAGATGGGCCAACATTAAAAACAGTTATTGTTATTTTAAAGATGGCAATTTGTTTCTATTCTTTCTTCTCTGCCAGGAGTCAAAGCACCAGGGAGCAGATACGGGTTACTTGTATTTTAAAACAGCACCTTTTTTTCACCCTTTTTTGAGAGCATGAGTACACTTTGGTGCACTGCTCCAACAAAATGATAGATCTTCAACCTGCAAATGCCTCGACACATAGTGAAGCACAGAATCCCTGTGCCTCAGGTTCAACTGAGTGTGATATTTTCTTTAAATTGGCATAAACTAGGAATTAGTGGAGAATCAGTGCCACATGGTGAACCAAAGTTAACTGCAGAGGCAACAACAGACAGTGCAGCACCAGGCAAAGTTACCAAAGAGGGCTTTGCACTGGCTGAGCCTTCTGTCAGTCCTTGCCCCAGCACCCTAATTCTGGTGATGCCACGAAGGACAGAGCTGAGGTCCCCAGGACATCCTGACTTTCTTCTGCCCACTCTCCAGTTTTGCTGAACGATCCACATAAGCATGACGGAAGCACTGTTCTCAAGAATGAATCCCACTGTGATCTTTATTTAACTCCAAAATGCTAACTATATCTGGGTTGTTAGTTCATCTTTTGGTTACTGAACACTAATGTGCAGTGTCTGAAGGGGTAAAAATTAATTAAGAAATTGTGATGCATTGTGTGCAATATATAATTGCCTTTAATTGTTTAGAGTTATCTTTATTTTCACTTCGTGTTGTACTATTAACAGCTACCCTTCAACTGGGACAATTATTTTTCATCTTCCTTTTAAACTTTAAAATTATACTTCTATATTCCCAGTCATTATTCACCACTATTCTCTCACATTGTTACTGAAGTGGGAACACTAAAGAGCTGAGAAATAAAGTCCAATTTATAAAGTACTATTCACTTTCGTTCCATTCCTCCTCCTAAAGAGCACGAGAGGACACTCTGCACTCCTACCAGCAAACACAAAGATCTAGCAGCATAGGGTCAAGTCTTGCAAAAAAGCAAAACAGATCTCAGAGAGGGAGCCCCCATAGACTTTAATGTTGGCTTAGATTCCACCCAGAGATAAAACAGTATAAACCTTCCTATTTAAAACCTTATTTCAACATTTGCACATATTTCTTGTTTCAGAGGTGGCTCCTGCATGGTTATTTAATAATTGAAAGGATTAAAGATTCAGACTGTGAGTTAAAAAAAGCTTGTACTCACAAGTAGTTCCTGAAGTCTTCTCAAGAAATTTGAAAATAAAACATGATCAGTGTTCATCCTGCTATCTTGAGTGACACACAGAGTTTTAATTTTCACCTCCAAGCAGTGATATATATATATATCATCACCAGTATCTTAAGTATGTGTACATTTTTCATATGCAACACACAGTTCAGTATTAGTGCCATAGGCAAACATACATAAAGATATACATCTTATAATATTTGTTTTAGAAGCGATAGGGTCTATAAAGCTACTTTCTTATGGAGATCTAAAATGTTTCAGAATTATTATAGACATCTTCCAGTAATTTTGCTTATTTTCTTTTACTCTTGATTGTACAGTAGAAACTGTGTCTTCTAAGCAAAGTTACCTTCAATTGAAAATATAACGAATAAGATGTAGCTTCTGAACTGTAGCCGATTTGTATAGTGATTTGTATTGCTACGCGAATACCATGTCACCTAATGCATTTTCTGACTATAACTCATAGACAGTCTAAATCAGAAAAGTGTTCAAACACCAAATCCCAAGGCAGATTTCAATCCCTCTCAAATTAGGGAAGTAGAGGCTATAAATGTGGTACATAGGGAATACACTTAAGCAAAAATATGCAAAATGTTGCCTTTCTGCAGATACTTAAAAAATCTAGATCCAAAACATATTGCTGAGGCCAGACAGAGAAATAGAAAGCAGTGAAAAGAAAAACACATGACAGATAATGCTATGAACATTATCACTAACCTGTACGTCATTAAATATTCTGTGCAAAAGAAGCTATATAAGTAATAAAAAGATTTCTAGCCATTTGTTGGGTAGACCTGTTAAGGTTTCACAGTACTGTTCAGCACAGTGCCCTTCTAAAGTAATGCAATTCACTTACAGCAGGCTTCTGGATCCTCATCACTGCCATCAGAACAATCTGGGTGAGAGTCACAGGCTGATCCAGGCTTTGCCGACTCCCCATCAGTACAGGTGAATTCTTCTAAGGAGCACAAACCTGGTGGCTCTGATGGTGTACTGTCCAAGAGCTGGATGCTATTCAGACAGATGTAACCGGACCTGCTCCAGAGTGTTCCTTTAAACATAAGCTGTGGATTGTTACAGTTAAAATATTTGCACTAACAGACAACAGAAAAATTGATTTTTATTTACATAAAATAGTAATATTCTACAAGTAAAACCAGTGTTTACTTTCCATTACAAAACCATGACAGATTTCAAATCAGAAGTTGAAATTTTGTATGACTACCTCAGGCTGAATTTTCTGAAACTTTTCACCTGAAACAGTTTGATGAATTCCACACATAAAGTTAACTAAAAGCCATTTTAAAGAAAAACTCCTAATCTCATAAGCATTTGACTAAAAAGTTGCAATGCTCTCGTGCTTTTGAAGAGTGACCTGAAATGTAATACTAAAGACTCCATCTTCTGCCCTGAAGTCTCTTCAGAACCTCATTTTGCAGATGCCAAAGAGAAAAATTTTCAGTTACACCCACAACTGAATAAAATTAGCTAGGGTCTGTCCTCAGACTCCAAATTGGCACAGAACACCTTAACAACTGATACCTATTTCGCCACGTAAGATAAATGGCTGCATCCAGTCTATGCAGTGGGATTGGTCCCTACCTGCTAGTAATCCTTGAATTGTTCCAGGCACTGTTTGGGACATGGCCAATTTGCTTGGGTCGAAACCTTGCTAGTGACCATGCTAATGTTTTAATTATATGGACTACCACATGCCAATCTTGGGCCTGTGCCCTAGCCCTGCTTATTTCACTGCTATTGGCACAGACATAAATTCAAGGAGCATTTCTTTCTCTGACAGACTTCCCTTGTGCTGGCTAGATTTTATACAAACTGATTTAGAGCAATGAAGTTTCAGAAGAACTTCTCTTGCTCCTGGCCACTGTAGAGCCCAGCTCTGCTTGTTCTCAAAGCAAGGAGATTACCCTACTTTTGGTCTCCAAGTTTCTTTCACCTGAGCCAAAGCAGCAGGCAGGAGAAAGTAAGCTTGGATTCATCAGAAGGATGAAGATTACAATGAAAGAAAGCACTGAGAGACAAGAGCAGGAGTTGGAGGCACAAATCAGAAATGGAGTTGTGCGTTTCAACAGGCTGGGACATGACCAGAGCGCGAGTCTCAGAAAGTAGTCATCTGCAAGAGGCAGAAGCACTGTGGAAGGAAAGCTGTAAAAGAGTATCTGACAAAACAGAAGGAAACTAGAACACATGTGATTTGGGGCACAAGAAGGAGGGTCTAACACATCTCCCAAAGCCTGGAAACTAGGTTTGAATGAAATTTCAAGAGACATTTTTCTTTCTAAAAAATAAGAATTATGTATGTCGTTATCTTCCACTAAAAACAATTTCTTCAAAGTGACAAAAGGCTTCTAACAATACCCATTCTCTACCAGCTTAAACAGCAGAATGCTATCCTGAAAACATTACATAGTCACATAATTAAAGATAGTATCTTTCTTTCCCTAAGCACAAGCGATCCTTGTCGTCTCTCTACAAGAATGCATAGTTATGGCTGTCTTCATGTATACATACAACCTCAGCAGCCTTTTTTTTATCTTTATGTACTACAGTCTTGTTATACCTCTGGTTGTTTATTCACACTCGTCCGTGTGCAGAAAGGAGAGGCAGTCAACAACAGGTACTTAAAACCTACTAGCTTGCTGAAATGTATTAATTTTTATCTATGTCAAAACTTAAATTCCTGCAGTGGGCTTAGTGTTTGTCCTTTCACAGAGCTTACATTTTCACGCGATTGTTGAGACAGTAAAATATGATGTTTAGTTACAGAATTATGAAAAAGAAAAGTAAATGTAAAATTACTTAAAATAGAAACCGGTAAATTAATTTAAGGATTAAGTATCTGTAACTTTGCTTTATTCTCTATGCCTGAAAAATCAAGGGGAAGATATAGTTTCACCATTATTGGCTTACATCATTTCACTGAAATCCCACAAGCATCATTCCCATCATCTCACTTAACAGCATTTATATTTAAAAGAGTTTCTAACACCTGAGATGGACTCAGATGACTAAAATATGGTGAGATTTGTATTCATTTTCTTGCATGCTGTTAAAGACCAGCAGCTTCAACATGTGATGTTTGTGTAGATGTTTTGTTGAGCTATAACCAGAGCTTTATTCACACTGAAGCAATGAAGAGCAGCATCACTTTGAGGACACTTATCATTTTAACAATTTTTTAAGTTTCCTAGCAGCTTTATAAACAATGAGGTAAAATGTCTTCAAAAACTGAGCACGTGTCTTTTTCATTCATACCTTTAACTTTTCTAGCCCTGTTGGTAGCTGTATATCCACTTTGACCCATTCCTTCTTCGTCATGATGTTGGTTTCCCACAAGACATATTCCTCCTGTAAAATGTAGAATATGATGTTAGAAAGCTAATTGTTGTTCCTGTATAAATTATCCAGGCCATTTTTTGTCCTTGATCTTTTCATATCCTAGCCAAATGATCACTATATACAAAGTTGCTCTATGTGAGGAAATAGAGCTTCACACATTCATTTGCAATCTTTGCACTGAACTTTACAGGAGAGAGAGGAAACAAGACATGCTTACTCTGATTAAACAGGCTAATAATACAATTATCAGGAGTCAGTTTGGTAGAATTAAAGTGAATTAATACATAGATTAAGCCACGTTATTGCTGAATTTAACAATATGTTTCCATGGCACTCTATACAATAGTTCCTTCTTCATAAAAAACTGCTTATATTATGCTGTGTTTTAATTACATTTAGTTTTCTTAGAACTGAATACGGTGTCTATCAAAATTACCCAATCAACTGTGCGAAAGCTTTTTTTTTTTTTTTTTAAATCAAGCAGGCAGAGTACTGCCTAACAAGTCCTAGTCATGTTCTGAGTTACCTCAATCCCCTTTTTCATTCCACCTCCTAAGGATAACAGCAAGAGTGCCAAATATGTTATGGCTCCCTTTATGCAAGCACTACAAGTTTTTTGGATTCAATGATCTGACAAAAACAGCTCTTGCTCATTCTGTTTCTGGTCATGATCCTAACTAGAACATGCTGACGCCAGTGTAAATTAAAAAAATGTAGCACTGTGAACTTCACGTCCCTAAATAAGATGTTTTCAGGAATCAGCTCCAAAATACAGCAAAATCAGAAAGATAGAAAATAAATGCAGGAAATGTTAATATAGGCTATACATACAAACAGAGTTACAGTTACAAGTTATCAACAGTGTGACCCCTTTTAGGACACCGTGCAGAATACTGGTTGCACCTTTTCCACAAACGATATCACAGAATTAGAGACAGTTCAGAAAAACATGTGAAGCAGGATAAGAGAAACGGAAAGTCTCTCTTATGCAGAGAAACTGAAAGGATAAAACAGTTAACCTTACAGGAGAGAAATAAGAGGGGACATGATAGGTACGTGAAATGTTATCAATACTATAGACAAGGACATTTATGTTTTTTCCTGTCTTGCAATATAAAAAAAGAAGAGGAAGATGCTGTCTACTGCTTGATAGACCGAGAGGTATGACCTAGCAGAACAACACTGCTATGATTTGTGACAAGTAGCCAATTATTCATGCTCTTTTCCTACCAAGGCTTCAACCATTATGACATATTGACAAAGCTGGGAAACTAAATCTCTGTTGAATATGTGTTCAAAGATCAGTTTTGGAAATGTGCAAGACAGTGCCAAGGCAATACCCTAATTCCAAATACTAAGTGACATAAGAGACTAAATTTGGGTAAACCACATGACATACTTCATTTCAGAAAAAAAAGTAATCTGTGAGTTTCCCTATCACTATAGTATGTAAGTATTTGTCCACTTGTTCATCTAACAGATATTCAGCAAAAGTCTTTCAATGTCAAGGACACTTCATTCTCTGTAAAACCTGCTTCATTTTGCTAAATAATTCAGCTTCCAAAGAAAATCTATGAACAATATTATTCTACAATAACCACATATAAGACACAGAAAAAGATTAAAATCATAGCCTGTGGTTAACAGTCTGCTTTTAGAAATATTATAGTTAATGTAGTCCCCCACACGTACATGCTTGAAGCCTCCAAACACATTTGTATACCTTGTGGGAACACTCTGCATTTACTGTTTATTTGATTGGATGCATCTGGATACTATAATTTTGTTCACATTCGATTAACAGCTTAGATATCCATCCCCATGATTATGTTTCTCCAAAATTTATTCTAATAAAACCATCTTGTAGCAGTAAACTTGAGTTTTCTGTGCATGTGCCAGTATCCAGATGTTTGAGGGCTGTTTTTTTACAATGAAAGCTGTAAATCACCTCAGATGCAACTAGTTTTTAAACTGGCTAGTGTTCCATGCAGCAAACTTTACACTCCGATTATATGCAGCTCTAATAAGCCAGTAATATAATTTCCCTTCCTCACAATTTTTTCTCTGTAGTATTCATCCTGTTTCTCAGATTCTTCCACACCTTTGGTATAAAGGGGTTAACCCTTCTACCGCACTTCTTGCATCTCTATCCTTCTTTTGAAATGCTGAATATATTGCTTTTCCTGTACTTTCCCTCGAGATTTATTTTGGTGATGTAGGAGAGCAGTTGCTCAAAATATCTTCACTCTGTTCCCCTTATTGTGATATATTGCTATATTTAAACATTTTTTTGTAAAGCTAAAGTGGGTAACAATTGTTTCCTTTTCCTGCAATGTTTTTTTTGAGATAATACTACTCAGATTTGAAGGATGGAAGAGACAATCATAACATTTTCTTATCAACTCCATTTATAAAATACAGCTTTTTTTATTTTTGACATTTCTCTACAGATACATTCACTGCTGTGCTGCTGCACTCATCATTTTGTCCCTGCTTCTCTCATTTCAGAGAGCAATTTGGAAAAAATGCGTATTTGTTTCCCCACAATGATTAACGGATCACCTTTACCTTCTGCAGAGGAGTGTACTTGCATGGTTTTTGCAAGTGCTGCTGAACACTTACAGAAATTTTAGCGCATTAGGGCATACAAATTTGCATCAGGCCTGTTGGCCCTGGGACATAGCAAGAATTATTCAGAGATAAGAGGTTCCGAACAACAAAAACAGTAAAAGGGGGTGCAGGGAAACTGCATGGTACTGGATGGTGCAACTGAGAGGTTATTTTGAATGACAGCCTCCAGGACAGCAGCTCTGTTGTCTTCCACAGTCAGAACCATTAAATGGCTCTCACTGCTTCTTCTCAGTATTTGGTTAGTTTTGAAGATTCATTGGTTTTTCACAAACAACGTAACTAGTCAGTAGCAAAATATGTAACAGCTACTCCTCCCTTCATTTCAACTTGAGAACTGTTAAACATGAGTCCGTAGCGTTATGTTTTCTAAACTGCCAGCAGAAGCTTATGTTTCTGAAGTTCTTTCTAGAAAATACTGCAGTATGAATAACTCCTATCAGCTTTAAAGAAGTCTATGTGCAATAAATACACTTCTGACTGAAGGAGAAATTCAAGAACGGAGACATCAAGGGGCTAAGAGAAGATGTGGAAACAGTAGACTGAACTGATGCGATAAGTGCCAAAAACATTCTTTTCATGCCTATATTAGGAACTGTTTAACAATTAACTCCATTTAGGCTCCCAGTTCTATGGGAAGTCAAATGCGAGTTTTCTTATGTTTTTGGCTCACATGGTTTACTCTGTTTTCAGGGAATGAAAACCCTTAAACTGGAGCTGTTGATGCCACTTCAGTGAAACATAGAAATCAGTGTTCCTATTCTGTCTCAAGGTTGTCATGGGCATCATAGCTGAGAATTTATTGGCAAGTACTATGGCACAAATCTTCATGCGTTCTGACCAGAACACCGATTGTGTTACAATTCCCTGATAAAGTAACGGGTCACAGAAAAATGCTACTATTCACTTTCACATATTAAAAATGAGCAACTGCCTGGAGTTGCTTCCATGAATACTTCAAGACATAGTGGGGAATAAATCAAGTGCTTCGATTACCTGTTTCTATATTTAGACCCCTTGGTAGTGTTACACCTCAGGGTTTTTTATTATCTTATCTTTGTGAATGAAGTGGACCTGTCTTTAAATACTTGTATTGTTGAGTGAAAATAATTAAACTCCAATGTCAAGATATGAGAGCCATTAGCTTAATGAGACCAGCTGTACTGCTCTTTTTTTCTTTAAGTATCAGTACATTACCATCTATATTGTTATTAAAAATGATTTTCAAAAGGGAACATTCTAACAGCAGAAAACCTCCACAAGGCAGGAGAGGTAAGAAAGATGGAAATAGTTATCTTTGCTCAGCTGCCATTTATGCTTCAGTCTGACATGGCTGTTTCATCTATTAATAGGTAAAAAACCAGGAAAATTACTGCTCTAAAACATGCCCAAAGCAAATCAGGTGGCTAAACAAGAGCTTTCCAAATATCCTGAACCAGCAACTTTCCTTTTTCTGTCTTGATAAACACTTATTTTCCCATTTCCAAAACAGGAATAAGGCTAGAAAAGTTGTTACTATAGATTTTTCCTGTGAAAAACCCCAAATTACTTCATTCTGTAATAGCTGGGGTTTGTCCTTCAACTCTTATTGCAGAACATTCACCCATCAGATTAGTTTATAGCTGATGGCAAATACCCAAGTTTTACAATTGCATAGATCAGTGAAACGATACCAAGTTACTGTTTTGCACTAACTATCTAAGGGGGTAGGCATGTACTAGCAGGCATACGTCCTTGCGTTTTGGCTGGTAGCACCTGGGCTGCCGTATCTTTATCTTTTGAAAAGGAATGCATGTTTCTTCTTACCTGATTAGTAAACTGTACCGCTTTGAGAATGCAGCTATCCGCCATGGAGTAATGAAACTGAAAACTGCAATTTTTGCTGGAGCAATGACACATGGAGCTGTTATGTAAAGCACTTCTGCGTAACGTGTTGTCGTTAGCTTCTAACCACTCAAAACGGCCTGGGGAAAGAAAAAAAAAAAGTTGTACTTTTTTAGCAAAACATATGTGTTTTTTCTCACTCTATGAATATCAGGACTGTTTTCCTGTAATTAAACCATCCCCACCACAATGGAATAAGATTGTCTTGCTGGTGATGTGACTTGGATGTCATCTAAGTGTTTCCTATTAAAAATATTGACATATATCTTCATTTTACTCACAGATAGCCCCAGCAACCAAGAATTACATCAGCTGATAGTATCTTGAGTTATAGTCAAAAACTGTAAGCAGTCCCACATTCAGCTCAGCCTCCTTACATGTACAACCACTCAATACCCAATCGCAAATATATATGGAAACAGGGCTTTCTTCCGTCTACCACTACAATATGCAGGAAATATGTTTCTTACAGTAGCACTTCTGCACACTCTTCAAAACTGAAAAAAAAAAAAAAAATGGATGGAGTGTTCTGCCTTACTGCTGCGGGAGGCAATAGCATCTCCACCATGTAATCAAGGTCTTTACTTCTCAGCCAGAACTTCTGCAACAAAATGTTGGCAACATATTTTCTTTCCATCTGAAGCAGAAAAGCAATTTGTGCTCTTCTTGACCTCCTGCCCCTTATAAAACCATTCCTACAGAGATCTAAAAAAGTACCCCATCCCCTCAACAGTGTCTTTTATTTGTCAGAAATAAAAAGGCTAAATACTTTTTATCAAATACATCAGGTCTTTTTCCCCCCCTCCTGAGTCATTGAATATTTTTCTGCCTTCTGAAGCAGCTATTAAAATAACAAAAAAGGACTGATTAAAGGTCTTAAGTCCACTCTTTCTGTGTTCATATCTCTAAATACAACTCATGTTAAATGCAGGTGTTACAAAATTTATTTCAAGTTGAAGGGAGAAAAGGCTGTTTCACAAGGAAAACATTCAATTTTTGTAAGGGACCACAATTCTTTTCCTTTTGTTGCCAGTTTACTCCGTGTGTTGTGCAACATTTTACTCTGAAATACGTGGTTGTAATTTCATTTGAATTAGGTTTCTAATTTCATGTCACAGTGTCTAACCTTGATATAAGGAAGCATTACAGATTAAAACTAGCACTCTGTTTGACAGAGATTAGCAAAGCATCTACACTTCTATGGCTACTGCCTTGTGTGGAAGGGAAGAATACATTGACATTAGAATTTATACTACTTGTTCTTTCTCTGACTGCAGAATTCTCTAATGCCGTTATAAAACCAACCAAATTTATTTTCTGAGCATAATGATAGTTAACATTGCTTTTCGTCTTTTGGTTTAAGTTCCTGAATCTTTAAAAACTGGGCAAAGTGGAGCTGACATGATTTTTAGGTAAGAAAGCAAGGGAACAGCACTAGGTAAACAAAAGCTCTATGAAACATCCAGAATGATCGTGTGTCCACAAGGGATACAAATTGTTCTTCAGAAAATATGTTTTATGCAAGTATTGCAAATGTCTCTGAGACAAATTGAGGCCCATTTTCAGAAATTAAGACTCCAGAAATTCCTGTCCTGAACATATTTATTTTTTTATCATTATTTTTTCCCTCTTGTCTATAGCCTGTAAAAGTAGAACCATGTCAGTTTAATTGGACAGGCAATAAACAATGCTAATCTACTTATTTGTTTGCCCTCTTCAAGGGATTTTTAATTATTATTATTACCTTTAGCCAACATCTATCGAATAGTTTTCTAAAGGTTAACAGTATTAGGAAAGTTTTTCTTTCATTTGTTACAAATTTTGCAGGTCTTCTCCAAGGTCTGAATTTCCCTCAGTCCAATACACTGCAGAGCTTATTACTATGTTTATGATCTGACCTTCTTTACTTCTTATCCTCTAGAATTTCCATGGCTTTCTGTTTCTGAAGAGCCAAACTTCCCCGTGGTCTTAGAAGTAGAACAGGAATGCCAGAAAAGCGACTTCATTCCTGCCAATGTAGTACTAGGGCTAATTGAGTCAGAGAGATGTGTGTGTTTCTGGCAAGATATGTTGGGATTGTTGCCAGGACAAAGACTGTAGGCTTGAATATCTTTCCATAAAGCCTTTTATTATCCCCACACGGCTGCTTAAAAAAGTTTTACATACATGGTCTCTTTTCTTTCCATTTTGAAGAAAAATTTTATGTCGTAAGAAAAATCAGCCATTGGCAGCAATGAAATCCAACTAGAAACAGATCTTACAGCTTACTGCTGAGGTGGCCCAGTCTCTTCCTAGAGCTGGGGTAGGCTGGTGAACATGCTTGTATCCTGCTAGACTGAAAACTCAAAGCCCATAAATATTTAGCTGCGTGGCTCCATCTGCACCTTTTTCTGCTTTTGTCACTTTTTCTGCTTTAGTTCATGTTTTTTTATTTCACAAAGTGCACAACTTTGAATCTGTGCTACTAGTTTTAGGGTAACTACTGAGCCTTCAGTAAACACTGAGCCATGGAGTGGGAATTTTTGTTTTCTGGCAAGTTCCCTTCCCCAGCGGAGAACTATTCAGTTTCTGAACTAGTCGCCTGCAACCTTCCCACTTGAACATTTTGAGGAAAGAAGAGGTCAAATGCGAACTGCCATTGCTTCTACTCTGTGGAGATGTATTTTCATGAACTCACAAGCCATGGATGGAATCTTGGGAAAAGAAAATAATAAGAGTAATGTAATAGAGTCACATCATCTAATTATTTGGCTGTGTTTTAATCTTTAAACTTGAGGGATGTTTATCATTAGTTATCTGAAATATTGGGTTTGAAAACCATGGCACTTTGATTTATTTTTGCATCTCATAAACTTTGATTTATTATTCAGAGAATTGGTTTCATTAGCTTCTTATCTAATAAGTGTTAAATTCAGATGTAGGAAACAATGAATCCAATGTAAGAAGAACAAACTATGGAAAATACAAAGCATGCTGGAAATATCAATAAAGAAAAAAACTACCACAACAATGTATTTTCTGAACAGTATTGCAGGGGAATATAACACCTCTAAGAACTCTTGACATTAGACACACTAAGAGGAAAAGTTATAAAGAAAGTGCCTACGATACAACACTGGAGAAAAGAAGCAATAAAAGAACAAAGAATAAAATCTGCCAAGGACAGAAAGTATTTTATTAAATTTAAGACTACCAGGAAAGGAGAATTATTCAAAACCTGTAAGCAATTTTTTATTTATAAATGTAGTTGTCTAGACCTCTGGTTTATAATTTAGTTTCTTACCCCTCTTCTATTTATAGTTGTGAAAGCTTTGATCAAAATCAGAAACTACCTCTTAGTCAAGCTCTATTTGCATTGTAATTTTGAGCTCTCAAGCATGGTGTTTTTGCAGTTTGCATACAATTTCTTTAGTTTTTAGAATTTTAGTTAATATTCAGCCTTTTCCTTTACACCTCCACAAATCTGCATGAATAAAATGTACTGAGAGGTGAGTAATCATAATTCAGATTTTTCAAAACTTTCCAATGTTACTGATGAATTAAATTCTGTGTATTGTTTTGATACTTACTTCTTCTCACATTTTCTTTTTTCCTTTATAACATGGAAACACAGGGAATGTCCCTAAGCAGTTGTGTTGTGTTCAGCCTACTTAGCTACCCGTGCATATTTACACAATAACACCCAAGCATCTGTATCACAGACATTTCAAAAAGTGTTCTGTTTCAGTAGACATTGCTTCTGACCTAGTCCTGTATAATCCACTTACAGAATTTCAGTATCTTTTCTGTTAGCACAATATTGCCATGAAATGGAAATCCATACCCACAGCTAGCCCTTGAGGTATCGTGTTAAGATATGGCACTGATACAACAAATTTCAGCGAGGTGTTTAAAATAAAATCAAATTAAAAGTCTCATTTTTGTTAGATATCCCAGTGTAAATTGAAAGGTGCTGTGGCTCTTTTCATTTTTTAAAGCTAAGGAAAAAAATCTGCTTTACTAGTCTATATGCTCACTGTTGTACAGAAGCGTTAAAATGTAAAAATTTATCTTAGTAGAGTGTATACACTCAAGCACTTCTGCTTGTTATTCCATTTTAACTTGACTTATAGTTATTAGAATGTATTGAAATTCATGCTAAAATTTATCTTTCTAAAATGAAAACAATATCTAAGCATTCATTCTGCTACTATCAATGAGTTGTTCTCCATTTCTGTGGGCTCAGATTTCATCAGTAATCTCTACACCATCAGTTCTTCAAAGCTACATCACAAATCATACCATTACAACTAGTACTACTTAACCCTTTTGAAGGCAGTCTCAGTCGACAAGCCAAACACTTAGCTGGCAAGGCAATTCCATTTCATATTACAACATGGAGACTTTTATATCCATTAAGCTTTCAAAGCCTTTCTCATAAGCCCATAGACAAGTACTACACAGAGAGCTCAAAAACATGTCCTGCTCTTTAATTCTGAAAATTGTAACAATTAATTTTGTTTTTAAGAGTAATAAACTTTTTTTACAATAAACGTTTCTCTACAGCTCCCCTAATTAAAGGTTTGAAGTGAAATTCCTGACTGTATGCTCAAACATAGCAGTACTACACAAGTAAAACTGTCAAGCATCAAACCCAAAGCAAATCAGAAAAAACATGCACAAGGGCTGTAGGCTTAGATGGATTTAATCTAATTTCAGCAAGTTGTTACATAGATCTCATACAAGGAACGAACTACAGAATAAATCAATTATTAGTTTATATGGGAATTCTTACATTAAAACTTTCATGTCTCACCAGCATTTGTGTCCAGAGCACCCTTACTAAACAGTCAAAGCAAAAGCTAAAGTACAAATACATACAATTACTTTTCATGTTGTTGTTCTGTTTCTGCATTGGGTCACCACCTTGCTCTAAAACGCACCATATTCTTCATGACTGATAGTAATTGCGCATTAACTTAAAATTCCCACCTTCAGTATTGTTGCTCCAATCTTTCAAGAAGGAACAGGAGGCAATCTTGTGCCCAGCTTGCAGTCGTGCCCTCATAGGAGCCTCAGCCAGCTGATCTGAATGCCACTCGCACACACCCAGCTCAAAACTGGAAGTCTGCGGTGCTAAAAAACAACAACAAAAAAACTTTTTAAGAAGTCATTATTTACAAGACTGCTTCCCATTAGAAACATATGCTTATTAAACTACATGACAACCTTTCTGCCTCTGGTTACTTCAAAAGCGTCGTGTATCACTGAGTACTGTCTAGTATTTCAGGCTGCCATCTTTAATGATACTCTTTTAAAAATTCATTCCTTAAAGATGGATGCTTCTTTCAGAGCAATGGAGTGCTATTTATGTTAGCCAATCATTGCAAACTTCATGAATTCCCTTCTGTAGAAAGAGTTGCCAGAAAACATAAAAAAATCACATCATAAAAAGAAATACTTATTTACTTTTCTAGATGGTAGCTACAGAAAAATATTTCTGAGAGGTTAAACTCAGCAGCATCTCCATAACACATGCAATATAATGCTTGTTTTTAGAACGGAGAAGTTTCTTAATACATCACCACATATTGTGAAGAACTTTTTAAGGGAAAATCATACCTGACTAGTCTAGTGACCTTCTACAACGGAGTGACTGCATCAGCGGACAACGGAAGAGCTATTCATGTCATCTACCTGGACTTCTAGGGATTCTGATATTGTTCCCCACAATATTCTTACCTCTAAATTGGAGAGGTATGGGTTTCATGAACAGAATGTGAGATGGATAAGGAATTGGCTGGATGGCCATGTCCAAAGAGTTACAGCCAATGGCTCAGTCTCCAGATGGAAACTGCTAATCAGTGGTATCCCTCCAGGGACCCTATGGGGACCTATACTATTAAATATCTTCATTATGACATAAATAGTGGGATTGAGCATACCCTCACCAAGTTTGCAGATGACGCCAAGCTGAGTGGTGTGGCTGCCATGCCTGAGAGACAGGATGCCACCCAGAGAGACCTGGACAAGCTTGAGAAGGGGGCCCATGTGAATCTCATTAAGTTCAACAAGGCCAAGTTCAAGATCCTGGACCTGGGTCATGTAAATCACCACTATCGGTACAGACTAGAGGATTAATCGATTGAGAACAGCCCTGCAGAGGAGGACTTGGGAATACTGGTGGATGAAAAATTGGACACTAGCCAGCAATGTGCAGTTGCAACCCAGAAAGCCAATCCAGTCCTAGACTGCATAAAAAGAGTTGTGGCCAGTAGGTCGGCATAGGTGATTCCACCACTCTCTTCCGCTCTGGTGAGACCCTACCTGAAGTACTGGATCAAGCTCTGGAGCCCCCAGTGTAAGAAAGACATGGACCTATTAGAGTGGGTCCAGAGGGGGGCCACAAAAACAATCAGAGGGTTGGAACAACTCTCCTGTGAAGAAAGGCTGAAAGAGTTGGAGTTGTTCAGCCTGGAGAAGAGAAGGCTCTGAGAAGACCTTGTGGCCTTCCGATACTTAAAGGGGGCTTGTAAAACAGATAGAGACTTTTTACCAAGGCCTGTAGTGACAGGACAAGGAGCAATGGTTTTAAAACTGCAAGAGAGTAGATTTAGATTGGATATAAGGAAGAAATTTTTTTACGAGGGTGGTGAAACATTGAAATGTGTTGCCCAGAAAAGTTGTGGATGCCCTATCAAGGTCAGGTTGGATGGGGCTGGGGCTTTGAGCAACCTGATCTAGTGAAAGTCATCCCTGCCTATGTCAGTGGGGTTGGACTGGATGATCTTTAAAGGTCCCTTCCAACCCAAACCATTCTCTGATTCTATGATCCTACGAAGTCTGAGATACCAGATTGTAGCTACAAAATTTTGTGTAATTAATAATGGCTACAGAAAGAAAGAAATTATTTTAAACAGGATTGCAGTATGATAATGGAAGATCCATTTCTTAATATTATTGCAAGGGAAAGACAATCTTCTGAGACAGACGTATAAGTAGTGGTCAAGGTATCTCAGAGAAAATGTGGATATTCCTACCTGTACTGAGGAAACAATTTTATGTCAGTACACATAGACATTACCATCTGATGCACCACAGAGTTGCGTTATGCACAGTACTGACGTCTCAGTGAGACATCCTGTCCAGCTGATGCTACAAACCTCTCATTTCTTCTTTGTTCCAGAGCTGCATAAGCATGTGCACTTTTTTCAAACCATGCATATTAAATAAGACTTATTTCCCATGGAAAATGCAAAATTCTAGCACAGTCTATAAAAGAATGGATTATGTCAAATTTAAACATTTTTAAAAAATTGCAAATGCTCTTAAAAGGAATCAAGCATTTTAGTCACTTTTTAATTATTGAAACAAAGCATTTTGATTCATTCTGCATTTTTTAAATTTGGTTGTAAATATTTCTGAGGTGGTTTGTTTGATAATAATCTCAGTCTTTTGGGGACAAAAACCCCATTTTCCAGCTCTTAATTCAGCAGCATGTCAGAAAAAAGTAAGATTAGTATTTTGGATTTTCTGACTCCTATCCCTTAGCAGCTTGTCTGAAAGACCCTGCATCTGTGATATTGAAGGCTACATCTTTGCATAATTAGAATTAACTATGGAATTAAGTTTGAGACGTTTTCAGATGAAGCATTCATACTGAATTTTTGTCAAAATTTATACATTATAAGTAATACATATAGAATCATTCCAGTTTATGAGAAAAAATCCTAGCTTTGCAGAAAAGGTATACCACTTTTGTGTTACAAGTTACTTGAGGACAAAATCGTTATTATCCTTATAGGTTTCCACTTTCATGCCTTGGGGCTCTTTGCTTTCGTCCCTATGGCAAGATGAGAACTACAATCTTAGTGAAGTTCGTCAGAAAGACAATTTGTCAGGAGTCAATATGGAGTTCTGCAGGTCAATCAGACACTTGGATAAGAATATGAAGCATTTGAAACAAAGGTCTGTTAAAGGTATAATTGAAGGAGATTTTGTATTATGTATGTTTATGAGTCTAACTTCGATATTGTCTGTGTGACAGCTAAAATATTCTTTCTGCACTACCTATGCAGTTGTATAACAAAAAGCTGTAGTGGTTTCGAGTGATAACTGAAACAATTTGGCAGCTGATAGAAAAGCATAAACTGTGGAGTATCTTAAAATTGCTGTACTGAAGATAGGGTTTTGTTTTTTCTTTTTTAAATGCATGAAGTTTACTGTCTAGCAGAACTGGACAAAAGACTGAAGGGGTGCAGTTTAAACAGGGGAGGGAGAGAAAGGAAGAAAATCTTAAAACTTAATAAAATTACATTTATACTTAGCCATCACAGTTGGTATCATGAAACTCCTGAAAGCACAAATGTTTAAGCAGTTTTACTCACAACCCTCAAAGCACGGTCGTACCAATGAATACAAATGCACGGGTCATTTCTTATGAGCATTTATAGTGGATCTGAAAATCATGAACGGTACACTAAAAATGTAAATTTTAACTACAAATTTAATGCAATTAAAGTGGTTTTCATTTAAAGTATTCTTACCCAAGCATTCCATAAGGACTAGAGAAAAAATTATTTCAAATTCAAGCAACCATTAATCTGACATTTTGTTTAAATTATTGGAAAATATTTAGTAGTAAAAATCCTCTTTCAGGGAGAAAATTAAGATTCTTTGACCTTTGTTTTGGCTACTATAAGTAATTTAGATGTCACCTAATAAAGTTGACATTTCCTAATGGCAAAGCACAGGATAAGAACTGGCGCTTATTAGAATATACCTGAGGTACTTAATAGTGCAGCAACTCGATCTGTATACCACACTATACACTTCAACAGCTGCCATGTAAGGTAAGTTTAAAGCTTAGATTTATAAGTTCTGGTGAGTACACCCTGTTTCTGTTTCAGTTTTTGATTTTTTCATCTCTTTGAGGCAATATTTCATCTCTATGCATGATTTTGCCTTTTTTTTCATTTTTGTTTGGGTTAGAAGCACTTTGCTTATAAAAAACCAATATATTTGCACAGAGAGATTTATATCCTCCTGCAGGAACTGGCTACACAACCACATAGGTTGCTAGAACTTAGCAATGCATTTTTTTCCATTTTAAACTTGCTCTTTCACCTGCAGAAATCCTCCAAGAAGCGGAGACAAGTTGGGAGAATCACACACCTGTCCTCTTTCATTGTCAGTTTCAAATTCTTTTTTTCAAACACAACACATTTCCAACTTAGCTGAGTTCATAGGCAAGTATGCCCGAAGTTTTAAGTTAGCATCCTTGCTCATTGAATTAGTACTGCTAGAAAACAGAAAAGCAAGACGGGCCCTGGCATGAAAATACTTACATAACTTTTGCTTCTGTGATCACCCATTGTAAGAAAGTTGAAACATGGAAAGACTTACATGACCAAGTTTAGTTACCCAAAACTTTATTTGCCCAATACAGTTCCCCTCTGAGATAAATATGTATGCCTGCCTGAATCATTACAGTAGGATTTGTATCTTGCTCTTACTGTGATCTGCCTACAATTGCTCAGCACTCTGATATGTTAATAACCACGTGTATCTACTTTCAACAGTTTTTTCCCACTGGGAAATCCAGAGAGCTTGATTTTAGACCACAGTACACAAAACTGATCATGTAACCCAGCTGGGTCTGTGTCAAACACTGCATTGCATACCTCAAGTTGCATTTAAAGACCAAATCCTCAGTGCTTGTGCTGTGACTCAGAGGCAAGAAAACAAAGGGGGTGCTTTGAATCAAGACTGTGCTCACCTGAGGATGTGACATAGGTGCAACAGTGCAATATTCTTGTGTAAATACATAGCAGGAAGCAATCTAATTTATGCTAGGATGGGTGGCAGTCCTTTCCCATGAAAACATGTTGGGTTGAAAAGAGAAATAGATATTTGCTAAAGAATCCCGACATGCATGGATGGTCTGGCTGCAGAGCTGACCAGTCTGACAGTACAGTTCTTGGATGTAGCAGAGCAGAACAAAGTAACCCCACTACACAGCTGAGGATCAGGACCTTCATGCATTTAAATACATGCACAAATGCCTTGGGAAGCTCCCTTAAGTTGGCTCCAAAGCTTTTCCTGAGCTGGCTGAACACATCAATTCTTTGGCCAAAACCAGTGGATCTTTTCTGCCTACTGAGGCCTTAGTGCTCTTCTGCCTGCAGAAAACTGCATTTATACTGTACCAGATTTCTTAAGGTATTTATTGTCATTTTTTGTAGCTGCATTTAGATGCAATAGGACAGGTGATGGTTTAGAGGAAAGAAAAGAAGTCACATGAAAACATTTATGGAGTTAAGAAAGCCTTTGAATACCAAATGGCTTTCCTTTATGTTTTCTCTTTTAATGCAAGGGAAACACAAAGTAAAATGATCCACCTCCTGAAAAACAGGTATTCTTACCGCATGCCAGAGAACACCCTTCACTGAAAGTAATATCGTCAATGGCAACAGTTTCATCTTGTGTCTGGGTCTCCACCATCCCCTGAAATATAACCTGCAGAGATTAACAGCAAATCAACATGAAACGACATTCACCAGTGTCACAGAAAAAAGTCTAGTCCATAGAGTTTCCACTAGAGATACGAGAACTGAGATTGTTCATTTAAAAATTTGGAGGATTACCATTCTGGCTTTTTCACACCTCTGTGGCTTGTCAGCACAAACATATAGTCTAATCATCTGACGAAAGCATGAGGTAGCACTTAACAAGAAGAATCAAAAGACCATGATAAAATACATTAATATCTAAGCAAGGATCACAACAGTTAAGAAATACAGAGAATTTTGTGTTTTATCAAACCATTATTCCATCAGAGGCTGAAAATGTGAACATTTTCTGGTTTTCAGAATTTACCAAAGACCTGGAGCAAAGTCAGAGCCACAAACATTATTAGACTCAGAAGCCTTTCATGAAGTTTTTAGCCAAAAAATACCTTGAGCAGTACTTGGTCAACTGTTATTCTGCTCTAATGTTACAACAGTGATGTTTTTTTTCCCCAGCAAAGTCTTCTATGCATAAGAAGTTACAATTATTTCACATTTCCATCTTAAGGGCAGATTTCAGTCTACATTTGTAAATATAGAATCTACAACATTTTGTTTGCAGTGATGTAGAAGAGGACTGATCAACCACAGTCCTTTGAAAAATCCAACAAAAAACACACTAAGCAAAACAACTCGAGAAATCAATCATACGAATAACAGTCCTTAAATTATCCCCCAGCTGTATCTTAGATGTTACCACTCCAGGCTCTTCCAGAGTCCTGGAGGCACAATCTACCTAGAGTTACATTCTAGGTCTTCACAGTGAATGTACAGTATAAGACAGATTATAAGTTTAAAATATTACTTTAGAGTTCAGGGGCAATTTTGTGCATAGTTTAAGGGTAAGAGATCATACCAGAAAACATGCATTTATCCTATAAAATATCAGCAAAACTATTCCACTATACAAGATGACACAACCCTTCCAAGGGCATAACTATCATGTTATGGGTTGGGGTTTTTTATGGGAAGGGGTTTTGCATATTTGTTATTCTCAAGATGTAGTTGACCTGCACAAGCAGTGTGGCAGCCTGGAAAGTCAAATTCTACGTGACCAGAGGGAGGTGTAATGTTATCTGCCATATCACCAGTGAGAAACCCATGCCTAGCTTATTTTTATATATATACACACATATACTTTTTATTTTTTTCCCTAACACAGCAAACAGAAGGATGGCCAGTAACCACTTTGTCTGGCAATCATTCAGTGAAGATCATTTTTGGAAGGCACATGGACAACTACTCTTTCTAGTATAACATGGTTAAGAAACAACATCACCCTGTGTGTTCATACTTCTTTGGTCAGCTGTAGCACAATGGAAATAATGCAGTTCACTGAAATCCAGAAGTATTGAAGGAACAGGGTTAATCCTGATAACAATTTTTGTTTGAAATTCCTTTGATATAGTGATGTTTATTTCATTTCATGTTGATGTCTACTTGGAAAGAATAAGTATGTCACACTAAATATTAATGGCTTATCACATTCAATAATATGTTTATATGATTGAAATGCAGTATCTTGAAAATTAGTTCATTTGACTTTTTTCAGAAAACAATATTTTGAGTTGTTGGATGTCGCTGCAGCAAGGTGTGTAGATCATGTGTAACTTGGTGACATCACCAGTAAGACAAATAGTATATTCATTCTGTTTGTTTTTATGATTACACAGTTTCAGATAAGGTTTTAAAATAATCCAGTGCACTGTTTTGTAATTAGAAATACAACATTATTTAATGTAAAGAAATGACAAATATTTTACATTTTCACAGGGAGTTTTCATCGTGAATTCAAAATCTAATTATTAATAACTTGCTTTATATTATATATTTGTATATAGCATGCAGTTAGGGCTTCATAGTCAGATTTTAAGTGAGGCAACACAATCTAGACAATGCTAAAGAAGTGATATCTCACTGTGCTGATACAAAATCAGAGGTAGCTTCAAGTTCAGATTCCTTTGGGGCACACAGAGTATTTAACAACTTCTGCTTCCTAAAAACACAGGAACAGTTTTTTTACTTGGTCAATATAATAAGAAACATTAACTTAGAAGACTTGCTTTAAATGTGTATGTTATCTATGTCTGCAAAGAGATCTCTGCTGACTGATGATGTAGACATTCAACATATCCTGGTACTTGGAAAACCCAGGGAAATTTCTCCAGTGATGAAAGAAAATAACTATTTCTGTTTAAAAGTGTTTCACTACAGGAGAGGAGTCAGATTCCCTGAAGTCTATGAAAGATTTACTACTGACTGAACTAAGAGCAGAGTCAGTGCTTCAACTCTGAACCCATCTCTTTAGAAAAGTGTCAGTTCTAATTTTTTCTTCATCACGTCTTAACCTCCCCCCTTCCATGATGACAGAAAATCATGCTAGATGCCTATGGCATCTCTTGAATCCAAAAACAGATTAGCCAGTCTTTATCCAGCACAAGCATTCATTTGCCCTACACTGAGAGGTTCAGTCCGGTAATAACCAAACTGACTGCCATCCACATTTATTTGAGCAAGAGATTGTTCAGTTTTCCCTCTCACACAAAGTCTAGAGCTCTTCACAACAAAAATCTGAAATGAAAACGTCTACTCTATGACATTATTTGCTCATAACAGTAATTAAAAAAACACTGCCTAAATATTCAATATCTATGGCCATCAGAACAAATCAACTCTGCAGCTCCATTAATGGCAAGGAAAGCCATAGCGGGAATGTAGGTAGGGTCTAACACAGGCTGGGCTTCCCCCGTGAGCGCAGTCATGGGGACAGATTCCCAGTGCAGCAGAGAAACTCAAGGTAAAGCACAAGAATCAAGCACAAAGACAAAAGTGAACCCCAAACCCAGAACCATTTCCCTCAGTGAAGTCTGGGAGACAGAAATTTGTTCTCAATAGATGGGGGAGAAAGCAGTTTAGGAGAGAAAACCGCGACACAGTTCTCGAAAACCCAGCCAAAACAGACATACTGAAGCTTGTATCTTGTTGAGTAATTAAAACAGTGGAATTCTTGTATTTCAGAATTCCCTGTGTGTGGAGATTTTTGAAAGCCAATACCAAATCCCCTATCCCATAATAATAATCAAGATTTTTGAGTAGGAAGATACAAAAGTATTAAATAGTCAACACCTATATGAGCAAAGAAAATAAACAGAGGTTGATATTAATTAAAATCTCACTTTGAGTGCTCTTGCAAAATTGACAAAAAGACTCCAGCATCCTATTTCAAAGAGATTTCCACACCCAAAACAAGGGGGGATTTCCCCCATTCAGTTTTTTTCCATAGAAAGATTAATCATCACTAAGAAAGCTTATAACTAAGAAATTTGATTATATGATTAATATATTCAATAAAAATGACAATTTCTTGACAAAAATGGCATGTCAGTTCACAGTGAGGTGATTTTTATAAGGATTATTATTTTGCAGGTTTGGAACAGAAAGGACTTCTATTTCTCATAGTTCTATTGCAATGGGAATTTTTCATGCTGCTACAATAAATCAGTATGATTACTAATTATTTGACTACAACTTTTTTCTAGTTTATTTGTGCTTGAAATTTTACATTGAAAAATGCTATAGGCAGCCCAGTAGGATAAAGAACTTGTCACATCAAACAAAGAAGTGCAAAAGGGCAAGAGAATTGTATTCACGTGTATGACCAGCATCTTGCAAGTCACCACTGAGGGAAAATTGTGCAACTAAAAGAAGAAAGTTTTCTCAGCTTCCGTCTCTAGGTTTGTCTAAAGAAATGTAGCTGGGCACATAACCAGTTGTAATGAGTACTGCAGTAAGTTTGACACATGCCTTTTTAAAGCTGGACTGTGCCCATCAGTTTGCTTTATAGAGGCCAAAGGACTACAAGTTTTGCAAGCAACAATCTAACTAGGATTTGATCCAGCAATTTAGAGGAAGAAAACACCACATTATATTAACCATTCCCAGACTCCGTCAATATGTCAATCAATATGAAGGATGAAAAAGTAAACGTAGAAGTAAACCCTTCCAGTACAATCTCACATTGCTACACATACGCTCGTATCAGGTAGAGGTCAGTTACGGACAAGTAACTACACAGGTACTTGTGTTAGGTTAGTACAGGTCTTTCGTAACATCCATTCTCAGTCAGGGTTGAGCAGGTAAGTATTGAAAAATCCAGATCTTGTTGGATGCTTTAGCACAATGTTTCCAAAGCAAGTCTAATTATTGTGCTACTCTTATGGTTTATTGAACTGAGGTTGTGCTCACAAACCTGAAGGCATGAATGTTAACCAACTCTTCACAGTAACTACTGTAGGAGGAAATGCCTCTAATTTTCTTCTCTGCTCCCCACTTTGCCTCCGGTATTATGCATAATAGTGAGTATATATCACCCATGACATTGTAGCCCTAAGTTACATTTACTGTGCTAATATTTTGTGTAAATGCACGTGTAAAAACATTTAAATAGCCTATGAGAACTGTGCTGTTTTTCAGCAGCTTTGAGCAAAATAAAACCATACCCATGTGTTCTGTGACAAAGGCTTAGACCTCCAATGAATAGTTAAGTACAGTATGTGTCACCTGAAGTATCCCTACAGAACAGTGTCTCTTAGTATAGAATAGTATCTCCTGTATAAATTAAACCTTGATTTTATTGGTACATTTAGATTGAGGCTAAGGGAATACTGTAGTGAAAATTGAGAGTATATCATCTCTGGTGGCAGATAGATAATTTACAGTGTAGTAAGACTGACTGTTTTATTTAAGGTACATGCACAGTTTAAGTAAGATTTTAAGATCACCAAGTCATAAGAATAAACAACATCTGTTGATGCCAACCATGAGCTTCCAAACGGCTTCTCTCTCTTTTACCTCATGATAATGCCTTCCATTTACAAAATATTTGCTTCTGAGTTATGAAAAATCTCACAATTTATAAACCATTTAGCAAGTGCAATTTACACTTAAACAGTGCAATTCACCAACCTCATACTTTTCAGTGCTATTGATTGTGATGGTATTTTCTTTCCACTGATTTTGCGGTTTTCCTGAATCTTGCCATATGTTTGTAATAGTGTCTTCCGAGGGCTTTTGAAGCCCTACCATCAATGTTCCACTCGTTTGACTGATCCAATAATGAAATGTAATCTAGGACAAAAAAACCCTCTGTTTATTCCAGGGAGGTACTATGAGAAACAATGAAATACAAGTACTGTGCATAAAAATACCTGGCAAACATGTTCTTCATCAGTTGGAAGGAAAACATTTGTCCTTAAAGTTGCAGAAGAGGATCGCATTTCAGAGGACAATGAGAGGAAATAAGCTATTGAAAGGAATAAAAAAGAAATCTTAGAAGGCTGGCGAAAAGTTATATAAAATAGAACAGTAAAACAAGATTATGTACACATACAGGTATGAGTTAATAACTTAAAAGCCAACTAGAAGTTTTTCACCAGAAAAGATTCATATCACACTTGTAGACATTTTGTGCGAAGCTTTTGTTCATATTAAATACTGGCACAGTATTGCTCCCCATTCCTGCTGAAATTTCAGGTAGAGTTTCAAAATATTTCATGTGCTGATAGCTTGAATAATCAATGAACAAATACAAAATTCCGGGACAAACTCAGCAAGCTGATCAAAGAGCTTGAACTCCAATTATTGAATAGATCACATATTTAATGTCTGAACAACAGACTGTTGCGACCAACTATACAGGTTTATTATAACAGCTGAAGTCTTTAAGGAGGTTGTGGAAGACAGGAGAGGTGGCTATGGAGGTCCTCCGTTCCACAGGACATGGGTCTAGTTTTTGGCTGCTCAGAAAATGGCCTCACTGCAGAGGAGGTTGTGGTATCCCTGTACACACTCCCAATATGAAGGGTTATCCTCAGAATCTCCATACTACTGTTAAAGATACCATTATCTTTCCGTTTACAAAACAAGTCCAAATTAAAGCTCTGCTTCACTTGAAAAAGCAACAGCTCAATATCAGTCAGTGAACCGTGGTTGCTGTTATGCCTTTTGACTGTGTCTCGTCCTGACAGTACTGTTTGAGATCTTTTGAAAGATGGAAGTTAACCACCCTGTATTAGGATATCAAATACTGTTGGTCAAAATTCAGCTTTTCCTGACCATGAAGATTTCAAAGGTGTTAAAATAAGCAAGAAAAAAAAAAAAGGCTCAAGCTATTTTTTTCTTCTTTCTTTACCTTCTCTCCTTTCCATACTCTAAGCAATGTCAGGTGAACTGTTGCCCTCTGACATTAACATATAAATGAAAGGAGAAAGGCAAATGAAGCAGAAAAAAAAAAATCCAAGTGAGACTGAAGGAATAAAAAAAAAGTCCTGAAAATAAAGATTACCACAGAAATCATATATCAGAGGAAACTTAGGAACATCTAAATACTTCTTTTATAGGACTATCTACCCTGAACTCTCATCCTTGCGTACAACTGGAAAGTCACTGGCAAAGGACCAAAAGACTAGCTCAGTGCTGGACCCAGCTGAGCGATCCCCTCCAGAGAAGCATTTTGCAGCCCACTACCAGAGCAGCAGCCGAGCTCTCCTGAGGTTTTAAGCTTTTCATGACAGCTCAGGCAGCACTCTCAGAGCACGCCAGCTCCATGGATATTCTTCCTACCCACAACAGATGGTCTGGTGCCTCAGCAGACCCCTACCCCTAACTCCAATCTGTTTCACTGGTTTTTAACTTCCATAAAATTTTGAACTTTTTTCTTTCCATTCCTTAAAGATAAAAGTATCAAAGACTCATCAACAAGGTTGCATTTCACCTGCCACAGGAATGCTGTCTTACACAGATGGGGCAGAAGTGGTAATTTTAAGAAGCTCTTTGAACAGTGATTTCACATTAAGCCTCTGCATAGATAACAGGTTTCAATTAGTAAAAACAGGTGTTTGTGGGGTTTTTTTAGTGGTTGTCACTAGTTTTTCAACTACCTTTTCAGTGAAAAATAGAACTATGAGGAGAGACAGAGCTAAACAAAACCTGTTACATTCTAGTAAATGATTACACAGATCATCAGAGGAGTTAAATCTACCAAGAGATCTTTGCTCTTCTGCTTATGTGTGTGCAATTACTTATCCTGATGGCAGGAACTCTTCCCTTTTATACTCTGCCACAGTATATACTCTGCTCAACTGTCACCATACAATATAATTTCTGGTCTTTAAGCAGGTACCAACATAAAACTGATTACACAGTCTGTTGAGTCACCAGCAGTGGGAAAATTTGAATAGCTGCCATAAGGAGATAAATATTTCCTAGGCAATTAGAACCAGCACTCTTGATATGAAAGTACAGTTTAGCCATTCTCCAGGTAGAAAAGCAAAATAACAGAATACATTTAACTCTCCTTAGCCATTCAGTTCACAGATCTAAGTACACAGCCTCCTACAAAGCTGAATAGATACAAGTATTCCAGCTTTCTGTTATCTGATCAGGATAACTTAGATTAATGTGGCTACAGCACAATTCAGACCTGGCAGATACAATGGTATCTGAGCACCCAAAACAAGTCAATGGGAATACACAGGTGATCAAACAGTTTGTTTCCTCTCGTACAAACACTTGAAGTTGATGATTGTCAATCATTTGCTGGGTCTGAGTGTCTGCATAAGTTAAATTTTCCCTCCCACCTCCTGTTCTTCACAAGATAAGGGTAACCCAAGAATATCTTTCCGGTCTTTGCTACATCCTGATGTAGTGTATACTACTAATCAAGCACAAACCCTACAAACTTCAAATAGAGTAAGAGTCTGTTGTCTGGTTCATTAATTTTGATTCTAGCCAAGGGTTTACTATATTTTTATTGCATAATATTTTTTATCTGCTTCTTGATGAGAAGAGCTCTTATTATTTTAAATATAAAGTGTTTCATAACTTATATACTTGAAATAAAGCATATTTATGAAAAAGGTTTGGTAGCTACTCAAATATTTTGGTAATGCCACTTTAAAGCAACATTTGTTCAAGAGCAGACTTATTTTCAGAAGCATAGGACCCAGGATGTAGTTTTATGCTACACACAAGCAAATAATGAACTTGTTAAAAACATTTTTGCATGGGTGAAGTTTCTTAATTAGAGACCATCATGAAAATTGTCAGCTGTGGAATGAGAACTTGTAAGAAAACATAGAGAAGGTTTAGGGTTTTTTTGTTGGTGCTTTTCCTTAAAGTTCTGTGCCATTTTCATTTCACTGATTTCTAAGCAAGTTTTCCATGCATTCACTTTTAAAACACTAATTCACTTTAACTGTTAAATGGAACTTCTACCTGTTTGGTATCTTATGCAATGTATTGGAGGTACTGCTTGCTTCAGAACTGTTCAGATTTCCACACTCCCAGATAATCACAGTTTGGGAACGAGGTGAAAAACCCTAGGCTAATCAGTGTCACAGCAACACTTTAGTCCCGCTTAAGGTTATGTTCTTGTACACTCTGCAGCGCTGTATGCCTGCCTTTGGGTGCTTGCTCTGAGTGCTGTTGCAGCATTGCTTGTGGACAGGAGAGGTGAAAGAAGGTGGGTGGAAAGGGAATAACAGAAAACATAGAGAATTTGTGATTACTTCAACTAGCTCACATCTTTACTGTGAATTTAGAGTCCCCATCAAATTCTTCTTCAATTCTTCCCCATCAAGATCTTCCTGTCCCCAGATCCAAAGTCACCTTCTCTCAATATATTCGGAGTAGTAATGTTAGCTACACATAATAGATACACACACTCTGGGCATTCACCAACCCAAGTAGAGATGAAAACAGATCTCAAAATGGGGGACTCCATTCTCATTTCTAAACTTGCAACCATCAAACCTGAAATTATCACCTGATGTCTTCGAAAGAGGTAAAGGTCACTCAGGTAAACAAAATGACTCTTGATGACTGATTACTTGCTCCTTCATGATAACAAGAATTGCTTTCTGGAATATTGCCTTTTTTTCTTGAATTCTAGGTCATTGTCATTACAATCCCCTAAAAACCTGGACATAAGTGCTCAAAAACATGTGGCAGAATCCAAATGAACTATCAGGAAATTAGTAAAATTAAGCAAAAAAAAAAAAATGAACTACATAATTTGTAGGAAACCATGGTTCCTTCAAAAAAAATGAGGATTATTACCAATGTCATTCCCATATTGGTCAGAATACGGTGGTCCCATGCCAGATCGACCATTTCTTCTTACCCATCCAGACTGTAAATTCAATTTGCGAAGAGCCTTGCATAGATCAGTTTCAAAATCACACTTTTCACAGGTGGAACCTGAATTGAAGCAAAGAAACAAGAAATTAAAACCTCAAAAACAGAAACAAAGGGATATGATCTCACCGTCGCTTGCTATTGAATTGGCACAGGGAAACACTCCAAATGCCCTGCTAGAAAAAGTAAGAAAAATCAGAAGTTTTAAATCATGAACAAAGAGAAAAAGGGAGATTAAAGAGAGAATGAATATTGAAAAAAAAACACCCACGAAACAAACCACCAAGCCTGCCCTCCACCAAACCCAACCCAAACCAGTCCTTTTATATTATATTCCTATAATATATGCTTTTTTCCTTACAAATGTATATGTAGCTACCTACTTGTAGGAAACTGTCCAAGGTAGCATAGCTTATAATATGCAGAGGCTGTTCTCAAAATATACTGCAGCTATCAGTTGAAGAATTTCAGTATATCCTCTGTTTATCCAGGGCTCTTGCATAGAAAAAAAAGACTTAATATCAGGAAATAACCAGAAAGTAAAAATATTTTTTTATTCTACTACTGTTTATTTCATCATTTTGCAACCTGCATTTTTCGGGTACTTGGTGTATAAGCCCATTCCCAGAAACCCCTCAGGGCCTAATAACAGAAAGTTGAGGCTTTCATCAAACATATTCAAAAGTTTAACAGAGCTCATTGTCTTTACTAAGTTGCTGCATTAAAGTAGAAACCACGCTGCTCAGAGAAGAGCTGAAACAAGTCCTCAGCTTGACATAGTCTCCCCATTTGCCTTTCCTCTGACTGTATTTCTTCCAGTGCAGTTAGTGGGGAAGGACCGCTTCTCCCCCTGCCACATTCCCCTGTAAGACAGCATAGGTTAGAAAAGGGAGGCAGAAAACATATTTCTGACACAGGACCCAGTTTGGTGTACCAGTTCATTCAGGGAATTTGAGGTGGTGATGTGGCTGGATTAATAATTGCTTACTGAGAGGGAGGGATAGATGCTTGTTTCTGCTCTGGTGTCAGACAGCCCTTTCCCCATTGCCTCAAAATTGAATGAAAGAGCTTGCACATGCCTGACGGGCTGTACAGCCCCTTTTCTTTGAACCACTTATTGTGGCAGCACAAGGATATTTCAAAAAAAAAAAAAAAAGTCTAATCAGACACATGTGTAAAGAGCAAGCTTACTGCAACTTCACCCTGAGCAGAAGGGCAGATATGTGGGACCACCTGCAGATTTCATGCACTGGGCATAAACTTTCAGTTGACTCACATTTTCTCTACACAGCAAGGAGGATAGGTTAAGACTCTGCCTTCTAATCAGCATTCTGGTTAAACATGAGGGCTACAATGCCTTCATGTTCCCTCTCAAATTGGTGCTCACTCCAGGCCCCCACTAATGCTTTTGGTCTATTCTATATTATCACAGTTCACTAATAAATTTAAATAAAGTTGCAACTGCAGCATTTATAGTCACACTACGATGTCCAAATTCATGGCCTTCATATTCACATCCACTTACTGCAACAGTTAATTATAGGTGAGAGAGGGAAAAATAACTATAATTCACATAAGCATTCCACACTCCAGTTAATGTGCAGATTGGCTGATACAGCAACCAACTTTTTATTTCTGCTTTTATTCCTTAGGTCTTTAAGTAACTGAACAGCATATCAGTGGTTTATCAAAAGCACAAATGCTGCTGAGACATATCTTCTTCACACTACACGGAATGCACTGAATCTTTATTTGGTGCAGTATTTCCTCAGGAATTTTCTCACTCCTAAAAAACCCAATTTAAAATCAATATGTACAAAATAGAAAGAACAATATCTTTTTAAATTAAAAAGAAAAATCTGGATCATTCATGATTATTTTCACAGAAAATATAACTGGAAAGGGAACCAAAGTAAATTTGCTAGAAGGTAGATTTACACAGATAAAGTTCCTGCTTAGAGGTGAAAAGGCTAGAAGAAATTTGTGGGATGTTCAGATATTTTTTGCAGAATTTTCTGTGAAGAAAACAAATGTTTAAAGTAACCTCTAAGAAAACATTCCAAGTCTCACAGAAACAGAATATAGATAAAGGTTCTATTTCAAGTTCGTATGTGTATCAGTTTGGGATATTCTGGGAAAAAAATATTTTTAAGAGTAGTTAGTTATCATTCATCCCTTAGTGAATGTTTTGCAATAATAATTCAGAGCTAAGAAATGACTGTAGTGTTTGTTCCACTACTTTTCAAATGCTGTGGCAAAGCACAAACCAACTGCATATGAAGTCCAAAATGATGATAACAACACAAACTGAAATTACAACCAATATATTTTCAGTACAGAATCATTCTTAAACCCAAGGAGAGCCCAGAGAAAACAGTGGGGACCTATAATGAACATGACACCGGAGAGCTGAAACCTAAGCAAAAAAAAAAAAAATTTTGCAACTATCTCAAATCAGAAGACTGGGTCGCAGCAGGATGAATCTTCAGATTGACACCCCATTCTGTACATTTATGTCTGACAGCTAAATTCTCTCCTGGAGTAATTCAGAGCATTATCCAAGCAGCCCCAGCATCCACAACCTGCCACCCACAGCTCAGTACCACACCTTTTGCACATCCATTCTCAAAATACAACTTCATTTGGTATTTAGGTTTTTCACAGAGCCCACAGGCTCATTTTCTCTAAACTAGTCTTTGGACCAAACTCTAATTTCTCTACTTGAATAAAAACAGTTGTCTCTAGCAGCATTCACTCAACAAACAAGTGTAAAAAGCCTCCATAAAAATTAATGGTAGTATGCATCTCCTGCTGCATATTCTGCAATCGTAAGTGCCGCCTGGGGAAAATGCTTTTTTCTAGGGAAACCAAGACCCAACAAATATGATAGCTTCTTTTCACAGAATCACAGAATGTTCTTTTGTTGCAGAGTGGAAGAACTTAGATAATCTTTTAGTTACAATTAGGATTTTTAATAAATCCAAGCTCTTTACATTTTAGAACAAAGATCCTCAAACAGCAGAATTTACGCATCATAAGAAATAATTTGCAGTATGATTTTGTTTTACAGCTTTCTGGAAATAGCAGATTTCTGGCGAAAATTTACTCAGACTGTAGCAGTTAAAATTCGCTGTCACTACTCAGATCTTTCCTTTAAGGGAAACAGCAGCAATCGTATTCATAGCCTCTGAATGAGACAAAGATTAAGCTAGGACTATCAGCTCATGAATTAAAGAAAATTTTCTCCCTTGTGCAGACTGAAAAAAAATTTAAAATGCTGTTGTCACTTATACCTTGATCTAGGTATTGTGGATGAAACCTGAATTGAAGCAAACCATTCTACCACAAGTTAAGGAAAAAAAGTAATACATGTTAAATCTCCTTCAAATTTAAGTGGGTGAGGAAACACTTGCTTTACTACATAATATACATATTAAGATTTATGAAAGTATTGCATTGTATAGAGGTTGAAAATTAAGCAGGAAAATATCAAATTGAAACAGAAAGAAACTGTCTTAGAAAATCAAATTAAGATGGTGAAAGAAAAATTCGCAAATATTTTTGTAACATTAAAAAAAAATCACCCCTTAGTTCTCTCTGCTGCTGCACTCAGTTATAAAACTGTGTCACACTGATGTTGAAGCCCACTGAGACTTACCTTGTTTCTCGTCACTGCTGTTTCCACACTCGTCAGTGAAAATGCAGAGTTCCCCAGATGGAGCAGAGGAGCCATCACCACGTTGGCATTCACTTGCTGTAGATGGCTGAAGATCTACCAGAGCAAAGCAATATAACGCACAGAAGAGTACGAATCTGTTCATGGGCTATGCTACTACCCAATTTTCACTCAGAAAATAATTAGTTTAATTGTCTAGTATTGGTCATGAAGTGTCTCTGAAAGAGCTATATTTACACACACCTCTCTGAAAGATATTTTTATAACCTCACTTTCTGAATCTGCAGCTTAAGGGAATTATAGCTTCTGCGAAGCAGTAACTTTTAACCCAGTGTGTCTTTGGATAATATTTAACTGAATTATAACATTGTTTTATGACTAAAAGATTTTGCTGCATGGTATGCAAGTCAAGGGTATATCATTAACTTACCGATCATATTTATTGCCTGGTAGTTTGCAAATATATTAGATAAAATAATAGGACAAGAGAGCAGAAGTACTAAGTGACCAACATCCATAAAGATCCCTCTTTTCTCAGCGGGAGTTGGCAAATGCTTACAAAAAACCTATGATGGGTTTTGCATCCAATGTAGAAAACTGTTGAGAAATATAAAGTTGATTTTGAATCAAGGGGATTATGGGTGACTGATCTAGGGAAAGAACTAGAATTTTCAGAGCATGCAGACATGTGATGCTGACAGTTGAAAGGGGTATCTGTTTACTATATGCTTGCGTTACAACTGTAGATAATGACTGAATTACTTCGAAGTACCAGGTTGTTAATGGAATTGCATCTGCAACCACAATTTGCATAAATGCATGAATGGACTGGCTATTAACAAATACTTTCCAAATTACTAGGTTTCTGTAATTTGTGGAAAAATCATCTTTTGTATTACACTACTAGTGTTTCCCAAGATTAGGAAAAAATTAGAGATACCTAGGAACCTGTATATGGCTTCTTATGAACAGTGAGCAATATGACCAAACACACAGTCAGAAATCATCAAAATAACAATACTAATTTGCCACCTACTGCAGAAATCCTTCTTTAAGGGAAACTACCTTCAATATCATTCTCAAATATATTACCCTGCCAACACAAGGTTATTTAGTAAAAGATATAATACCCCCCCCAATTTGCATAATGACTAATTCTGAAACAATGCATTTGGAAAAAAAAGTGTCTAGTCAGAGGTGAGACAATAATTCCTTATTAAGTTGTCAAGAAGAGTATTTGCGTTGTGCAAACAGATTTGCAATGCATTCTATGGTAGGCCAGTCAGGGTTCACCCAGCAGAGATGGGCATTACTAAAGCATCCTCACAAGAGACAGAAGTCTGCACTGACTTACAATCCCTTTGACGCAAAATCAACTTTGAATTTCTCAACTATGTTTCACCAAAATACACCAGTTCTTGACAAAACCTTTACATGGATGAATCAAGAATCCTTACGTTGGGAAGAGATATCCAGCCAGTCCAAAAAGCCAGCCTTGTGATAGAAGATTGAATCAACTGGTTTAGTTCAGCATGGCAACACAAGAAAACTTATTAACTAAGTACCTTTAAGCACTTCAGATGCCACAAGCCCAGGAGAAGGAGAGACAGCAGGAAAAGGAAAAGATGATTGCGAAAGTTATGGGACAGTTCAAGGCAGACGACTGTGAAAACCAGACAAAACTAGACTGACAATCATGTAAGCCTGACAACCCTTTAATAGGAATAGTGGGATGAAAAAAAAAACAACAAACAACTACTTCTATGACTGAGTTCTATTATTTTATGAAGAGGATTGTACAATTGTCCAAGTGGCTGCTTGTAATACGTAACTGATGCCAGCAGCTCTGGAGATCTCTTCACCTGCAAATTCCCAAGATCAAAAAACTGGAATGCACATAACTCCAGTTTGCCTGTTAGCCCTGGTGAGCAGAATTAAGACAAGGTACATCTCTGTAACTAAAGTATGCTGACTAGGAAGCACAAGTGCTATGGTGTCTCCAGTGAGAAACAGACAGCTTGTGTCTGGAGACATATCAATCATTGCAGATTCATATTTTCATAATGTAAGAAATCTCTTGTTAGGGTACAAAGCCTACTACTCCAGCACTGCCTGAGGGCTAGCAGTCCAAGGTCTGGTGCAACTTCTTCTTATCTCCAACGCCAGAGGCGGACGTGTTTATTGTAATGAAGGTTTTAGTTCTGCATGGAAACTTTTTCCAGCTGATTTGGCTCAGCTCCAGCCTTTTCATCACTATCCTTCTGTGGACATCATTTTATGTGCTTCATTGTAATGCTTTGTCCTCAGGTCATGCTGCTGATTGGAAAACTTCCTGAAGAAAATCACAGCTACTAATAAATAAATTACAAGTTCATGGTTAAATATATATATATGTATCAGAGTTCATCAAGAATGTGTATCGTTGAACTCCTTGCTTCCCTTACATAAGTACAGCTTAGATTAGAACCTTATATGAAAAAGAACCCTATTCCATATAATGTCATATGACTACATCTTTGAAGGCTTAAATATTTTAGGCTATTCAGCTGCTTTGTTTTCCAATTTATTTTCTCCAACATACAATATTTAATCTTATTCTTTCTTTTCCCCTACATCTTCCAAAACTCCTCCACACACTGTTGTATTTCTCTATGACAGCATTTCCCATGATTTCCCAGTCAGGAATTTCAGCTTTCTGCCATTTTATTAAAACTTCAGCTGCAATATTTTAAGCAGTTCTCCTGCTCTGCCTGTAGCATATAATCTGTATACAATCTCTGTAAGACTATAATTTCTAGCATAAATTGGTACCTGTTTCCATTTTTCTTATGCTCTAAAACATAATAAGAAGCAAAACTGCATAACACAAACAAGTCAGAATCACCAGAAGATTTATTATGAGAGGAAATAGATGAAAAGTGTATCTAATATTCAGAAAGCATTTAGGATGTTATTCAACAATTTTTAGTGAAGGAAAAAAAATGGTATTTCAGTGAATATCTAGCAAAAACTGCAAAAAGAAAGAAAAGGTGTTTTTTTGTGTGTCTGTGTACAAGTAGGGAGAGTTTCTTGACAAGTGCAACAAGTCAGCCTTCTTGTCAACAACAAGAATTAACTAAAAAGCAGAACCATGTACTAGGTCTAATTTCAGTTACTTTAGCAAACTAGCAGTTCTCAAAAAAGTTAAAATAAAAAAATGCATGAATTTATATCAAAGCTGGATTTACATGGCTTAGCCGAATTTATTTCATTTAAGCCAAGACAAAATACATTTGGTACAAGTGAAAAAAAATTGCCCTTTCAGCCTTTCCTCTTGTTTAAGTAAATGTGTTGAAAAGTTGCAGATATTTCATTCAATATTTTTAAAAGATAAGTCTTACAGAGTCCAGAGTCTGAAACAGGGCCAGGAAAGTTTTGCATTTTTAAGACGATTTTTCATGTCAACAGAAAGTTATCTGCTTAAGCATAATGGAGAATTGCTAGCTGCAATCCATTTTAAGTTTTTGTAGAGCCAGTTATTATCAACACATGAAACAGAAGAAAGAACTCAAAAAACAGGATATTAGTTTCACCATTTGAAAACAGCGTTCAAATTTTGCTGCCACTACTAACTTTCTTACAGGGAAAAGTCTTATAGACTAGAAAACACAGTCACATCTTCAGAAAAAACAAAATTTCATTAAATTTAATATAACCCTTTAATGGCAAGATTAGGACATTTTTCTATGTGTGTAAAGAGCATACATATCTTTAAAATATATCTTTCTCCTAAACTACAATTTCATTAAATATCATTAATTTTTAATACAAAGAGTCCTCCAAATTTTTTTATAAAAGAACAATTTTATCCAATCATTAGGAAAACCACCAAAACTGTACTTATGAAGTAATTCACAACTACTCAACTAAGACTTCCTTTTGAGAATGCCCTCTCCAAAATATGCTATTCATATTATCATATGATCGCTGTAAGTTTTAATTGTCAAACTGGAACTGAATGACTTCTGCAAAGTTGAAGAAAGTCAATCAATGGCAGTAACCCCAAACCGATCAGTTTTTAATAAGAATTGACACAATTCTTCACTTTGATGTGACAGGCAATAATTGCATACCATCTGCTTCCAGTTAAGTGGTACTAATTCAATAGTTAACTTGAAAAACGACAAAGACATCAATATATTTGATTAAAAAGAATTCTGGGTAAGTTTTCTTAGCACCTATCCCCATTTACTAAAAGAAATCAGCAGAATCGAGAGGTTAAAAGCAAACCTAATATATTGCTAAGTATACAGCATGAATACCACATTTAAAACAGCAAAGAAAGAAGCCCATAACATTAATGCATGGTGTGATGGACTAGACAAAATCAGGTAGAAGTCCTAGATCGTTACAGACTGCAGAATGAAATAAGATGACACTTCAGGAAAAATTTTGGAAGCATAATTTCAATCTTTGTAATGACAGAGAATATCACATTCAAGAAGAGACGACAGGGTGGTGATAGAAGGGAAAAATAAACAAATAATCAAGGGGAGACATGAAAAACTAATCTGATCCCAGTGTGTACTACATGCTAAAATTTACTCCTGCACCTAGAGTATGGAGGAAAAGAATATTTCAATTCTAAACAGTCAAGAGGTCAGTGGAACTGCCCTCCCAACCCCAAAGTAAGAGGGCGGAAAAAATTCCACCAAAAGTGCTTCTAATCCATACAGCAGTATTCTAATATAAGAGAAAACTATAAACTGCAATAAGGTAATTCTGATCCGGCAAAAAACTTTTCTAGCCCATGTGTGCTTCTTCAGAGAAATCAGAGGTTGGAGCAAGAGCAGAATAATGATTTTCTCAACATTTGCTTCCTAGTCCAACAGCTTCCAACAGATTTCATCGCAAACCTCTCCCAAGCAGTGTTCTCCAAGCCAACAGGAAAGTCTTTCTTCCATCACATCATTCTACCAGGCAGTTTGGTTCTGTTCTCTGCTGTGCAGCAGGAGCTCCCTGTTCCTCAAAGCCTTCTTCATGTTTAACTAAGTTACCAAGTTGCACTGTCTCGCCAGGGCAGACATGTATGTGAAACCCATGGTGCTCATGACCTGATGCACTATGCAAAAAGAATCTTTACATCACATGACTATATGCATTTCACAAGGCGTTTAACTCAAACTAGCTCCAGCCTTGTCCCATGGACCAAACTCCCACCAGTGGACAAGGTGTATTAGGCATGCTCCTGGAGCTCATCCTCTGCTCTAGTCCAATGCAAAGGTATCCATTTCATACTCGCTATGACTCTTCTGCATTAGGTCACACATGGGGCAGGAATAGTTGGGGCACTTCTTTCAAATAAGGCACCCCCGATTTGAATAAAACATGCTAATGTGCTGAACACGTTTAATGGCTCTTAGAATAAAACTTGGCCTCCTTCTCGCCCCCAGGAAATATAAAAAGGTCTAACTTTCTTCCAAAGTTTGGAGAGAAAATACATTATAGAGATTAAAGAGGAATCACATTAAACAGTTTTGTTATCCATCACAACTGTATACATTGGAGGATTCATCTACCCTCTAGCCTTGGTTGTTCAAGACTTAGCCAGACTGTGTGGTAACAGAAGCAGACAAACACCTTCCCACTGCAAATCACCCGAAGATAACTAACTCCAAGTGAAACAACTCCCTTAGAGATGTCTGATGTTTTCCATGAACAATAAAACAAGCTCACTCTTTTGTGTTACTTCTAGGTATACAAGTGATGCAAATCAGTCCTTCCCATGGTCGGTCTGTCTGTTTCTGTCTGTCAATACATAGTATTAGTTCAAAAAACAGTAAGATCAGGGAGAAATCTAAAAGAATGCAGTCTCCCTGGGCTTATCTCCCATAACCGGAGCAGAATCAGCATAGCCCAGAGTAGTGACTGCAGCAATATTTACCTTTAGTCCTGAAACATACCCATGTGCCCAAGAACTGGAAATTAGGCTGTTAAGACCTAGAGGAAGTCTCAAAAGAGCTTATACCTTAGTAACTAGATGAAAAATAAGTAAATGTATCCACTAGGCTTTCCCATGTTGTTTATTTTGGCTTTAAGACATCTCTGGCATGACACTGCTCCTAAGGGTTTCTCAGCAGTCATGCTTGCTCCACTCTTTTCTACAAGTTATCCCAAACAAAAGACAAGGAGAGTATATTCTTACAAATCTTTCTTGAGCAAAACTCCCATTTATCTCAATTTTCTCATCTGTAAACAGATAAGTGCTCTGAAAATTTCTGAATTGCTCTGATACCTTCTGATAAATAAGACTAAATAGAAACTAGTATTAACAAGTAATTTTTCTCCACCAGTTGTAAGCTGACCTTCAACATAAGGGGAATATCTTGATATCCAAAGAAATAATATTTCACTAAAAGTAATTGAGAGATACTTTCCAGCTATGATTTTTTAGAGAGATTAAATGAAAAGGAGACATTCTCAACAGAGAATAACTCCTTCAAAACATAATTTCATGAGATTAATACAAAGTTGAACTTTATGCAACAAAGAGTCATCCGTGGTTTAGGAAGAGTCCTAGGACTTAAAGCACTTGGGAGATTAATGATAGAAGCTTAATGGTTACACAATTAAATGATGTAAAATTCAGAGTGCATGCTTCATTTAGAAAAAAATACTTAAATCACATGGTCACTGTGTGCCGTCTCATCAAAGCAGCTTTATCCTAAGTCTAAATTGCTTAGTTACGCTTCTTAAATTAATCCTGACAACACTACAAACTGGATTTAGAATAACCACTTTACAATTGGAGCTATGTAATACTTAGAGCAATTTCACACTTTAAGGAACTGTAGGAAACATGTCACTGTTGTTTGTTTTTCTTATTTTACCTTCTACTACCACCAAAACAACAACAAAAGACATTTTTTAAAAAAATTACGTTGTTTATGCCTAGTAATTAATTTAATACTAAAATCTAAGCTAAATGAATATGAATCTCTAGTCTAGATGCATCAGTGAGTTAATATGAAACACAACACATTCTCACAGACCATCAGAAGATACTAGGAAACATCACATATCTTCATCACTGGTTCTAACCTCTTTTTAATGTTGCTTGGTACTTCAAGCGACTTTGCTTACAGTGAAAGATCATCAATGGAATAAGCAAAGAAATGAAAAAGCAAAATAAACAAACAAAAGAACCCATTCCTATACTTTACCTAAGAGGGCTACCACTAAGACACAGCAATTTTTTGACTATTCAGAAAACTTTTATAGAGCAGCAGCTGTAGCTATAGCTTAGTACCTCCAAATAATATTTCTAGAGCCACTCCAGGCAGGGAATGAATCAGAAACACTCTCATGACACTATTCCCATCTCCCGACCACACAAAGCACCCTCAGAGCTTCCAACTATTTCTAGGAAAGGGTGTGGAGTTAGCAGGCTGGACAAGCCTTAAACAGCTCAAGGAAAGACATTATTCTCCCCAACCACAGGAAAAAAAACTAAATCCCATTCACAGCCTAAAACTCCCAAATACCTTAGTCTAGCATACAGCCTCCAGATCTTCTTGAATTCCTACCCTTCCTCTACAGTCCTTCCCCAGCATGCTGCTTCTGCCCAGGTGATTCATCAGGTAGTGCACCTGCACTAATAAAGCAAACAGCTTTCAGCTGCTCTCTTAGAAAAAACATTACGGTTTCATCCACAAGCTGCCTAGAAAATAGATAGATTTTCTTTTCTTGCAAAAACTTGAAATCTCAGAGTGCCGATGCCGGAGAAGCTACCATAGCAAGAATCTATCACCATGGGGGGACTCCTCCTACAGCAATCCAAACTACTTCCAGAGCTGCTTTGTATGTAGTTAGACTGTATCTTTTTATCTCAAAAACTGAGATAAAAAGAAATGTTTTCTCCTCGCACCTACTTCTCTGTGGGGTGATGCAGCTGACAAAGGTGTGATTGAGGTTTTACATCACAAGTGTTTGTTTCCAGAGTTTAGCATGGTTCCTGTTTTTCAGTTATGTATTGCCTACTATCAGCAGCAATAATTTTCAGTCCTTATCAGAGTAATTGGATGTTTGTCTTGAACTACAAACTTTAAAATGAATGTAATAGTTATGTGTAATGACAGGTTATTTCAAGTATGGCAACAAACTTTTATTGCTTCTCCTTATTGGTTTAAAATTCCAGGCAGCTGCTATGAATTAGGAATTTGCCACATCAAAAAGACAACTCAGATGAGTGAATATGTACTTGTACTACGTGTACTTTTTTCAACTATATAAGCAGCAACTCCGTTAAAGAACTCTAATGAGGATTTTAGCTGAAAGTTATCAGAACATTCAGGAAAAAAAAATGAGTCTTGAGATGTTCTAAGTTAGGCCAAAAATTTCCCCAGACTGATAAATATTTACAGATCCACCACAGTAATGAGAGGCAGAATTATTCCTTTCACTCCAGTGACTGTATTTCAGTATCAAATAACTTAAATTTGAAATATAAGAAGCACTCACAATCTTGCAGAAGCAATAGGGAAACGCATAAATATGCAGCTAAGAATGTTAAACACTCTAATTTCTATTCTAACAGTCCAAATTTTCTAAGAAAATGCTCATTAATGCAGTTGATGTTTACATGACCTCCCAAGAATTTTACCCTTTTCTTCCTGTTGTGTTCCTCTCTACAGTGTTCCTCTGGGTCCTAACATCTGCAGTTCCTATCTCCCTCAAAAAGCATGGGAGAGTATTGAGACAAGTCATCGGCACCCTGAAATCCTCACCAGGAGGGCAATTATGCCTTTTTAGTGGCATAATTCAGAGTCTTTGTCTTTGACCTAGGGTACATTTGGGTCTAATTTAGCATATTTTCTTGCAAGAGCTTTCTTTGTTGTACATAGTTATCAAGGATCGTATGCTAAATGGGGCTGGGCTACAGTGACTTGACCACTAGAAAATTATTAAAACAAGCTCAAACAGGATGAGACATGTTGTGAAGAGTCCTGAGACCCTTCACTGTCAAACTGACACCAAGGCAATGGCCTGTGACAACTATTGCAAATATCTTTTAGACTGGGCTATATAAAAGGGTGAAGAACAATACAATATTTTGACATTTTTATCCTTCCATATAAGTCATCCAGAGTTATTTTATAAGTCTGTTCAACAAAAAGTGAGTGATGCTTTCCATTAGCAGCACAGAATTTCAAATCTACAATTCCAGAATCTTCAAGATGCAGTACCTAACACTGAAACTCGGCACATTCATATTCCCAGTAAAAACTTAATGATGAATGAGACTTCTGCTTGTCTGTGTAAGGCCAAAAGCCTCACTGACTGCAGTCAAGGAAATCAGAGGATTCCAGCAATTTCTGGAGGACTGAAGCTATTTCACCATAAACTTAATGGGAGACAAAATCAGAAATCAGATAGTAATCAAAATTAAAAGATGATTTCTTGACAGTAGTCAGAGCTCTAACCTAAATGGTTAATCTTCAAAGATTGGTAAACAGATATTAATTGATTTAATGGCTATTAAAATTCTATTTTGGAAAGCAAATTCCCAAGACACAATAGATAAATAATTGGACATCCATCACTGCAAGAAAAGTACATTTTTAGCATGAATTATATAGAAATGAGGTAACTCATCAAAGAGTATTTGCATAACCTAACATCAGGTAAAGTTACAGTTGTAGAGGAGGTGGAAGCCCAGTGTAATATTTCACAAACAGATAGAAATTACTTTATAACAAGCAGTTCATTACTTTCTCTAAGCATAGTAAATACAGACGACGTGTTACAGTCCATCTTCAACATTCCACTAACATTAGAAGAAACAACTATTAATGGTAATTCAGTTAAAAAAAAAACAAAAAACTAATGACAAGATCATAGAAAAAACCAAAATTTCAGATTAAATGAACAGTAAAGTCAGACTGGTCTGTAAATTTGTACCTACACAAGCTTTCTTTAAAATGAAATTTTAATAATGGAAGTTTTCAAATAACAAAAATGACTTAGAAAAAGTGTCATCACCTTTCCAAAAAAGCAGAACATACCTAAGTACCATGGTGAACATTTACTTTACCAATTGCCACTTCACACATGGGAACAAAAAGTTAGAAATGTCCCTGAAGCAGACTCTCAAGAGGTTTAAAAAGTCAAAGATCCTTTAGATTTTTGTCATTTTACTTCAGATTGTATTGCTCTTCAGTTCCTTTGCTCTTCTGAGGCTGTTGTCAGCAACGGAGTCAGTTCTGGCTGTAGTTTTTCTGAGGAATAAACCATGGATGGGGTTGACGTCGCTGACCCATTTCATGGGAGATAAGCAAAGAGCAACTGAGAGATAATAATGAATTTTAGCCCATGGTGGCACAAATGATATGTTCACAGAAATGGGTGAAGATATGTATGAGAAAGTAGATAGAATAAAATTTTGCAGTATAAACCTACCAGCACAGATCTGCAACATGGCTGACTGAAAGGTATGTAATAACATCAATCAATGACTCAAATGAAATTAGGGACTTCTTTTCTACTTGAAATCCAAAGAAGTTTTGAATAAATAACTCCAAATTAAAGAAGTCAACTCTGAACCTAATGCAGAATGATCGGTAGGAAATGAGAACAAATATGTGGATAAAGCCAGGTCCTGCAGCTGGCTGGATGCAGGTGCAGGAAGTATCTTTGACAGAGATTAGACATCTTTTAGGTTGTCTCTTGCACACAACTCTCTAGCAAGTGGATCACTGACAGGATAACTACACTGTCAGCGTTATAACCCTTCCTAGGAGGAAAATCAGGCCATGCTGAGGCAATAATACCTACCAAAGTCTAGAAAGAGAGTCTGGAGTCTGGCAATAAACAGCAGTTACCCAGCTGTCTTCTAACACTGTATCAGAAAGTCCTGTGCCCTCACATCTCCCTCCCTACAACATACTTCAGGAAATGAGCACCCTCAACATTTTGCACTGGAAAAAAGCAGTTCTGACAAGTGCTAAAGAAACTCCTTATTTTTCTCAGATTTCTTTTTGCCATTGGAACATCTTAGTAGCAAAAGCTTTCCAAAGAAAACCCAGAGAGCCTGTGACAATGATTAACATTTGCCCAGAGGTGTCCAAGCTGGTGGATGTAGCTGCAGGCGCATTTGGACAAACACGCAGAGACAATTCACAGCAGTTTGGTATCATGCTTGTGTTCACAGGGTGGACAAAGCCTTCTTAGTTAAGAAAACTGCTGGTAGGATAGGTGGAGCCCCAAGGCTATGGCTGCAGATGCATACAGCTGATTACACAGGTACGCTGCAAGCAAGGGAGATCAGTATTGGGACAGGAGGCCACCAGAGTCACATGTGCTCTGGGACCCATTGGAGCCATATCAGCCTGGGAAATCTCAGCCTTTTTCTGACCACCTCAGGCCTGTAGCACTGAGAAAAGCTCAGACGGAAGGGGAAACCATTCTGCCAATACCGCTGGCTAATCCTTCTTGCTGTGCCAGCACGGTGAGAGGGATGAAGGGCGGTGCTGAGCTCCCTGGTGCAGCCAAACTCCTCTCCAGCCGGCCCAGAGCTGCAGATCAGACACTGCCACACCCGAGCTCTGAACTTTGAGTCAGTTTACCTTAATAATCTCCATAACTTCCACAGAGAAATGCCCAAGAGATATGTCAATAGAGGTTTCTTCACCTTTCCAGGAGACACAAAGGTTTTTACATCGGAACAGATTTCCCTCCTAAATAATTTTAGTGGAATTATGGACTTCCAACAAATTCTTGTATTAGTGAAGCCTTTGAAATTCTGAAGATAGTGATTGTATAATAAATATTATTTCACTGCTCATATGCTTATGCTGCTCACTTGGTAAGACTGCATTTGAATCAGACTTACAATAAAAAATCAAAATGTTACTAGAAACTCACAGAGACTTCTTACCTGTGAGAAAATGTGGGATGGTATGTGTTTGCTCTTTTCTTGCTAGTTCACATGAAAATAAGTAACAGCTAGTTTTCTTTCTCTTCGCCATTTTGGACTTCAGTTAACAGACACTACACCAAAGTGTCCGATTTTGTACATTTTTATCTTTACGTACCCTCCTTCCACAACAGCTGCAGGGGATCATCTGAACCAGAAACCAAGGTTAAAAGGAGTCAACAGTGCAGAACATGGAGAAGAGCCATGGACACTCAAAAGGAAAAAGTCCCGAAAATTTGTAGGAACAAAGCATGGCCATGGAGCCCGAGCCTAAGTGAGACAGACATTAGATTTTCAATAAATAACTGAAACAGATTTTATTTTGAAATTTTAAGTCCTAGAAGATAAAAAACAGTACGTAAAAACCTAATCATCCTAAAGGAAGCTAAAAACTTTGGTGGTTTGCATCAAATGCAATATGATACCTCCAATTCCAGCATATGAATTCTAAGGGGGTTTTGAAAGTGGGAATTTAAGTGAAAATCTTCCTCTTGCTCTTTGGTGATAAATTACATTCTGACCGTGTAATCAACAACTGCAGAAATAAATTTTCTCTGGAATTTTTAAGAATAAAACAAAGTCAAAACCTGCCAACAATATGAAACTAGGCCCCAGTTTAGAGCTCAATTTTGTATTTAGTTTTGTTTGATGCAACTGGTTTCCCAGGATTTAACAGATATGGATTTTTTTTGTGAGAAAACATGCTTTGTTGGTTAGGAGAAGGAGACTAGAATCTGAGCTGCGTATTTCTAATGCCTAATTTCTGACTTGTAGGAAATTGAAATCCTCAATATCGCCATATCCAAAACGAATATAATAATATTTACTACTGATGCACAACTGTCAAGTGAAATTATTGTGGACAGTCAGACCAGACCACCTGAACAACCTGGTTTTGTCTTAAATTCCATCCTCCCTTAAGTTACCGCTGTCATAAAAACTAGATTTATTAATGTTTTGCTGTATCTTTAAGAGTCTTGGAAACGCACTATTAACACACATCCGTGAAGGCTTTTTTATTTTTTTTTTAAATCAAGAGCAAAAGACAGAGTATTTCTGATGAGAGGTGACCATATTACTGGCAAAGCACCAATGATAAAACAACAGAAAATGTTTAAGAAAGAAAGAGAGAGAGGATTTTAAAAATCAGAAAGTGTGATAGAAAATAAAGCTAAAACTGGAAAGACAGCCTTGGAACAAGCCTCATGAAGCAAACAGTAATATGGACCAGAAATGTGCCAGGATGGACAAGACAGATTGAGTAAAATATGCTACATTTGAGTTACTTACATACAAGTGTCCAAACAACTAAATTAAAACTAGTTATTTAGGTGACAGAAGAAAACACGTCTCTGCTAGCAGATCCACCACTAAAGGGCACAATGTCAGAATTCTCAGTGCTGCAATCTGCAGTTAATTTAATTTGTTATCAGAATTGCTTTCTGAAATTTTAAATAATACTGTTATATGCCTCCCACAGTCACTCACAGCTAAAAGCACTTACAAAATGAAAGCACTGTGCACACCGTGCAACAAAATGAAAACAAATCTGTCACCCACGCAGAAATATGCACATCTCCAAACCAACAGAAAGGAGCCTTTCTACAAATAACTTGCTAGCACTGCAACACTAATTTAATCTTTGGCTCGATACACTTCTAAAAAAGATAATTCAGGTGGTTGTTGAGCTGGACTTTCCTAAAATGAATTCCCATTGGGTTTCACAGGGAGAAAAGCAGGGACAGCAAGTTGTTGCACAGCTGCCTCTGCTAGAAAAAGCAATGCTTTCTCTTTGTTTTCTTAAATCTTCTTGAAAGACAGTGGCCAAGAAAGTGTAATAGTCCTTTTTTGTATGTTGCCAACAAAGTGAGTTTCCAGGATTTTTGCCATTTCTTCACAGGCTGGCATCTATTTTAAAGACCAAAATTTCTCCAAGTTTTTGTCCAGGTCTGGTACCAGAGCACCCAAAAAGAGAATGCAAGGGAAAACATGAGAACTACACAACTCATAGCTACAGCTCCTATGCCACCTTGAGCACAAAGAAGGATATCAACAGGAATACACAGTATATGCAAGTACATAGAAGTTACCCACAGCAGGTAGGATTTGGCAAACATCAGGCTTGTGGAGGATGGGGTGGGTGTTAGCTAGCAAGAATGTGGTTGTGCATATGCGTGGACATATACGTTCACACGATGTAACACTGGGAACACTTAGGTTCCCACATTTGCTCCTGAATATGAACTTTATTTGAAGTTAAGGCTGCTAGTGGAACAAGTCCTACCACATGGACAGGCTTTCAGATCATAAGAGAAGATTTGGATGAAATACAAGCAGTTAAAGAGCCTTTCTCACAGTTCTGTAGAAAACAAAGGCCTTGCAGTTCCATCCCAGTGTAATGCTGACAAGGCTGAACCAACTCTTCTCCCATCTACAGAACTTAAATTCTGATAAAATTAAGTGGAATTAATATATAAACTTCGTTATGACAATAAAAATTAAGCTTTAAAGCCAAAAGAAGTGTTCTTTTAATTACAGACAGTAAGTAAAATATGAATAAATGTGCCATAAATTGGAAAACCATTCACTGTGTAATAGAAGATCCAAATGGGCTTATAGATGGAAAGCAAATGAGCTGGAAAAGAGAGAAAAAATGTGCTGGGAATGTTGTTTTTCATATTATGCTTTGTGTGAATCTGAAGAGATCTCACTGTACTGGCTGTTTCACTTCAGTTTAGATGGAAATGTATCAGCTTAATAAGGGAACCTATTTGCATTTCATTTTTTAACCTTTCTGAGCATTTAAGAATATTAAAAGTATTTCCTTGCCAGAAGTACTAAAAAAATACATATTTCATTGTCAAAATCATGTACCCAGCATTATAATAATAATTTTTCCTAGGTTTATTAATCTCCAGGTACGGAAGATATATTTGTTTTCAATATTAAATATCTTTATTTTACTGAGAACAGAAGTGAGAGTATAAACACCAAAAAAAAATTAAATACTATTTGCATCTGACTTTAATAACATAATAAATTATAACTTTCTATAAAATTAAAATGTTTTTAAAACTAACAAGAAAGTCAAAATGAATACACGTGGCAGAATGCAGCTAGCATCCTCTGCTTCCTCAGCCAATATTTAAGATGGGCTTAGAAGCCCATGCAGGCAAAGGCAACCCTGTCAATGATTTCAGAAATCTTTGGATCAAGCCCTTCAGAAGTCACCAGGACTACTCATGAGTATAGTATAAAAGTGTACTCCTGTGCTTAACTGCCTTGCTAAGCCAGTGTACCATTCTGCTACTGACTGTAAACCCTAAGCTTGCTTCTGCCATAGCATGAAAAATATTGATGATCAGCTCATACCTCCTTAGTACAGTATTTACCTGGGGTAACAAATGCTTTCTCTTTCTTATTTTTCTTCCTCTGTTCATCTTTCTCTTTTAGGAACCGAGTTCCAATATTTTATTTTAAATTTATATAAAATACATTTTTTTTTCTTTGAGTATTTGTCCCTGCTTTTTTCTTCCTATAATGCAAATATAACTGTGCAACTAGTGCAGGAATATGTGTCCGAACCGCGCTTCCTCCAGTCTCTCTAAAGCTTTTCATCACATGAGCTGATGATATATTCAGATTGACATGCTTCAGACAAATGAGATTTTCATTATGATCAATGAAGACAGTTAAGAGTCTTCTTCCTTCTAGCCCCTCCCTGAGTAAATTAAGAATGCGCAAAGCCTATTTTTGTCCTACTCATAATTATTATTGCTTTACCACCATCCTCAGATTTTCTACCCAAGTGAACATTGGGTGAACCTAGAACACAGATAAAAAATGAAAGGCAAAAATTAAGAAGTTGTCAAATAACAATGTTTCCTGAAAATTTACATAATAATTACAGATTAGGCAGTCTAACTTCATGTGTCTATTTTTTTTTCAGTTGACTTGGTTCTGCTTCTTAGTACCAGGCCTTTTAATTAAAATCTGTAGAGATAAATCAAATAAAGTCTAACAGATTGCCCTATGGGGCCCAAGTGCTGCCAGTCAAATAACTGAGCTCCAGTTCCTCACATTTCTAAAAAATGACAACTCTCGTTTCTCTGAACACATGATGAGTCAGGTACCAAAGGATGGTTTGTTAATATCCAGTGTAAGACTCCTTCATCCAGGACTTTACTTCAAACACCTCCTCAGGTTTCTCTGACGCCTATGTTATTAGTATTTGTTCTCACTGTGACTTTGATTTTCACTGGCAATTCTTCTCCTCTTTCTTTCCAATAAAAGTCACATTCGTCCATCAAGAGAGGGACAGCCAGCTGCTTTCTTGGTGCATATGTGGTTTAGTTTGTCGGAGTTTTGGATAGTGCCCAGTACCAGCACTTTAGGTGAAGGTTTTAGGTTTAGCTACCTGATTACACGAAATAGATGATGTTTTGTTTCATTTACCATAATCAAAGGCTATTTCATTCACCATGTGAACAAGTTCTAACCCAACTTTACAATTCATAAAATTCATACAAGTAGAAGAGCTAACTAGCAGTAAATTGCTCTGCCCACCTGCTTTGACTGCCAGTGGTGGTGGTAGAGCTTAATCACCTTAAGTACAGCTTATGTCATTGTGTTCATTCCAGGCATATATAGATAACTGGGTGACTGTAGGTTTAATACAGGTGATTTCAGATTTTTGAGGTTTTCCTGAGTACATTTATTATTAGGATTTTGGCAGGTATATAATGATTTGTAAAATAAAATAAAGTTTTGATTGCTCTCCTTAGACTTTTACTTATGCAGTGCTAAACTTTGTATTGCATAAATTAATTTTTTATTTTATTCAAAATGGCACTTTATCTAGTCATCTGCTCCTGTCAAAGAAAGATCCTTTATTATATCTCAATTTTTTGACAACTCTCTTTGTCAAGTATGTTGTATGTATGATATTCCATTCTAGAGTCTAAGAGAACTTTTTACTTCATATATTGTTTTCTTTAACGAAATATAAAGATGCAGGAAACAATTTTTGTCTGCATGTGGGTGTGACACAAAATAGATAGGCTGTCATTTGTAAGGATATTTTTACAGCATTGCCATATCATTTTTCGACTTCAAATCCTGAAGTAGTTAATTCAGGGTGAGCACAGAAAAAAAAATGTCTCTTAGTTTCTTGGTGCTTTGTTTCAATGAATGAATTTTTCTCAAGCAAAGAGATTACTGAAGAAAAGCTAAGACACAGTAATGGATCTGAGGTTTGGTCCTGAAAATGGTTAAATCTCTGCTCAACTTTCTTCCCACACTTCTTCTGAAAGACATGAAACAATTTCCTGAGCAGAACTGAAAAATTCACTTGGGTATTCAAAACTTTCACACTTCTTGGTTAGTGATTTTCCTGCTATCTAGTGTATGGAAAGTCAGCTTATATTCATTTGGTGCCTTCTTTGTCAGGGTGCAAGAGTCCAGTGGCCCAAGAAGAATTTTATTCTGGTGCACTTTTATGCTTAGCAATAACAATGAGCAAGTTATGGACAAAGAAGATGACTTTAAAAAAAAAAAAAAAAAGCAGCAGCCATGGAGTAAGGTAATTTTATTTAATTGATGAATATCAAATTATGCTGACAAAGCATAATTTATGCCTTCCATAACAATAAATATTAAACCAAGAGCGTAAAACCTGTAGAGTCAAAACAATACAGTGTCCTCATATAGACCAAATTCTGAAGAGCAGATTTCCTAATAGTTGTACATACTCCAGCTATGAATCCTCCTCCAGGAACTACAACATACATAAAAGGCAAGAGACCAAATCCTGCCCTGATTTACAATAAAATTAAACAACGGCAGGAAGTATAGCGAGACAAATCTGATGTCACCACCATTTTGAAGGAATGAAAATCACTTTTTTGCTGCTTGTCTCTTTCTTGAAAATTCATTGATCAGTAAACTCGATTTACTATTTTGTTACAGAATGGGACAAACTTGCCACTAACTGTGAAGTAATTGTGCACATTTATTTAGGAAATATAGCAGAGAATAATACACTTTTCCACTTCTCTATAAGAAACAAAAATTCTGTTCTACTTCCATCCCACTAAGTAAATAGATTTGCAGAATTTGCAGCACTGAAGGCATGAACCCCTAATGTCAGGTTCAACGCTAGCTTAACTATTAACATAATTATAAACATCAGAGCAACACTGCAGGTGGTCTTGTTAATATTGTTTAACTCAACAAGCAGCTCAAAATTATTCTGAGTTTTGTTGAAATTCTTTTTTGAACTGCTGCACTTTGCCAGTAAAATCTGTATTTGCTGCCTTTGTCTCTAAAATAATCAATTATGGGAGCATTTGTGATTAGACCACAGCACACACAAACATTATACGATATTAAAATCATAAAAGTTCTACTCAGTAACAGATTGATGGTCTTATTGCTGTAGTTTGGACAGATAAACAACATCACGGGAAGTGCATACCTATTAGTCCTTGTATATTTGTTGGGAGTTTAGTTATGATTTCTTTATGTGACAAGAGAACATGAACAAAATCTGTGAAAGAAAAAATGTTGTCATTAACATTTCCAGGTAAAACAGCTTAATTAATTCTTACATCTTAAGTTGGTGTTTGCAAATGATCTTAGCGAAAGGTTCATAGTTCATAAGCTATAGGGCACAGAACCAATTTAAAATCATCATATATTACATATTAATATTTTTTTATGTAGTGTAAAGCTATTCAATGAAATTATGAAAAAAATGAAGATTTGTTTTATTAGCAAAGTAAATATTTCTGACAGTATATTGTTCAACCCTACAAGTAGGTTTGCAATTAAATGTCTGATGAAAGAACATTTTCTTCTTGCATGAGGGCAAAGCTAACTAATTAAAAAGCACAAAACAAAGCACTTGCAATAATTTAACTAAGATACAATGGAAAATAGAGAGGATATTTCGACTGACATTTATTCCTTCTCCTTACAAGAATGCTCTTTTCCTTTTGTGTTAACTTATCATACTTAAAATGATAGGGTCTTTAAAGATGATGCCATCTCCAGCAATTTGGATTCAGTACGTCAAGTTCATAGATGGGAAGAAGACTCCAAATGCAGTATTAAAAACCACAAATATATCTCATCAGCAAGTCAGACTCGGATAAGGAAGTAATTAGCTGTTTCAGAACAATGAGCATTCTGCCTTCAAGGAAATAACAGAAGTTGCATAGGATTTGCATACAGTATATGAAATATGGTAATTTCTCTGTAAACAGATGTGTTTTCAGCTTTGATTTACTGTCATCACTAAATGATGAGGATGTGCATGAATACTAATATGAGATGGTATTAAATTATTCTTTTACTAGAGAAAGGTAGAACAGACATAGAGAAAGGAAATGGTCTTACATTCATTGAAAGAACTCTTCTATTTCATGATGGATTAAGCAGCTAGAGAAATAACTTCATCAACTTCACGTCGAAAAAGAAGGTAGGAAGCTCATAAAGATAATTTTAAAATAAAGTTGACATGAGTGCCGGAAACAAAGAAGGAATGACACCTTTTTTTTTCCAGCCTTATTTAATATGCTTATTATTGCTAAGAAATTTTCAAATACTTCTGCTATATCTAAGAATGTTATTAGATGAGCAAGTAAAAATATTGTACATTCCTTATAACTTTGGCTCATAGAGTTTTAAGGAAGAACTTTAAATCTGAGCAAATCTTTGTACAGAAATTCATATACAGACAGGTAAGTCAAAGCAAACTGATTTTGAAGAATTCTGATCACCCTCATAATCATTACAGTTAGCCAGTATTGGAAGTATTTAGGACTTCTGGCATCAATTTATTTGTGTTTCTGTACCTAAAGGCAGAATGTATGCTTTATACACAAAATACCAAAGTTAAGAAATTCCTTGTGATGCAAAACAGGAGCAAATAGGTGAATTTGAAGAGCTCATGTTGACTGTACAGGTCTGGAGGTCTATCTTAAAAATTTTACTGTCTTATATTTTTTAGTCACTTCATGAGATACTAGGACTGTGTTTACAGAACGCAGGGGCTCCCCCTTGTAATGTCCTCGCTGACATATTTTTAAATTACGTCCAGTAACAGTCATTTGCATTGGGTAACACTGACTACATTGAAGTGGAAGACAAATTTCCCATATCATTCACCGAAGTACAGGGTTTCATCCATTTAATTAAGAAAAGCTCTTCTGGAAGAGAAAAGGAAAACAATCGAGATGTTAAAATTATTCAGTTATAAAAGTGAGTAAGTTTAAAGTTCTAATACAAACTATATTCTTTTTCTCACAACTCTTAAAAACTATTTTTTAACCTAGAATCATGCTTACGTAGTCAGCTCTAGACATGAAAACTCACCAATCTACAAAAAGAAAACTAAGCTTGAATTTTAAAACCATAAAAAATATAATTCATTCCAAGGTGCAGTTCAGGAATAAGTTCAGAGAAAAAAATGACACTACGCTTTAGTTCTGAAATTTTTATATACAGCCATAACCACTGAAATAGGAAGGTTCTTACTACGCATCAAGATAAATTTTGGTATTGGATTAGTAATCATGTTAGCTGAATTTCAATATGGAAAGTTTTATGGATTATTGTTAGAAAATAACACATTTTTGCTATATGGCTGAAATTTGAAGGTCACAAAATTTATATCTATGCACTCCAAAGACAGATCTGTTCTCATTCTATGACAGAAGTTTTCTTTTTGATCAAATCATCTCAAGAAATGGCAATGGGAAATAATCTGAATCTATCTGAGCTTAATTTTGTCCAGCCTGGCTGACCTGTTTGAGTTTGAAGAGACATTTGAATGCCTACTTTTCTCTTTAGCCTATGAAAGTAGATGTGAAGATATTACTTAAATGAACAGTGTGAAATTCTAAGCAACGTTGATAATATCAGCTAAACCAATTGCAAAAAGGAATAAGAAAATAAAATATGAATGGAGAATTGTAAGAGAATAAAGATGTCTGGAGGGTCTTAAAAGATACTTTTACACAAGAACAGCTAAATAGGTATCCTACAAATTTATGATCATTTACACTGCACATCGTTTATTCCAATTTTCTATTTTGCTAGGTTTTTATAGCGGTCAAAGTCATTTCTGTTCAGTCATTTTTACAGCCCTCTTGTGTCTCTTCGTACTCTTTCAATAAATGTACAACAAGTGCACTCTAGGCAAGATTAAGGAGAAAAATCTGAATACTATCATGATGCAGGGGTACAGTTTTGTATGCAGGAAACCTAAACACTATTGGAAGCTGATCTTGTGCATACGCCGATTACACAGAGAGCAGACTTGTCTTGATCAACAATAAAAATAAAACATTCCCCTCATACTAGTCGACTTTTAACTCAATCCTCTGAATAAATCCTGTTTATCTGAGTTTTATACAGATAATCAGGGTGTAGCCCTCCAAGAATTGCCAAGCTCTTCCATCATAAAGAGCTTTGGATGTGCAAAGAACATCTCTCAGGGATACAGAGAAGATGGAGTTAACGAATTACTTCTTTGCTTCAGTCTTCACTGCTAAGGCTGGCCCTCTGGCATCCCAGGCCCTGGACGTAAGAGAGCAAGCCTGGAGAAAGGAACACATTCCCTTGGTTGAGGAGGTTTGGACAGAGGTCATTTAAGCAAACTGGACACTCACAAATTCATGGGCCGCAATGGGATGCTGAGGGAGCTGTCAGATGTCATTGCTAAGCCACTCCCCATCATCTTTGAAAAGTTGTGGAGAACAGGAGAAGTGCCTGAGGACTGGAGGAAAAGCCAATGTCACTCCAGTCTTCAAAAAGGGCAAGAAGCAGAAGCCAGGGAACTACAGGCCAGTCAGCCTCACCTCCATCCCGGGAAAGAAGGTGGAGCAGCTCATTCTGGAGGTGATCATCAAGCATGTGGAGGAAAAGACGGTTATCAGAAGTAGTCAACACAGACTCACCAAGGGGAAATCATACTTGACCAATCTGATAGCCTTCTGTGACGGCATGACCAGCTGGGAAGATGAGGGGAGAGCAGCGGATGTTGTCTACCTTGACTTCAGCAAGGCTTTAGACACTGTCTCCTATAACATCCTCCTAGGGAAGCTCAGGAAGTGTGGGCTAGATGGGTGGTCAATGAGGTGGATTGAGAACTGGCTGAATGGCTGAACTCAGAGGGTTGTTATCAGAGGCGCCGAGTCTAGTTGGAGGCCTGTAACTAGTGGTGTCCCCCAGGGGTCAGTACTCAGCCCAGTCTTATTCATCTTGCTCATCAATGACCTGGGTGAGGGGACAGAGTGTACCCTCAGCAAGTTTGCTGATGACACAAAACTGGGAGGAGTGGTGGATACACAGGAACACTGTGCTGCCATTCAGCGTGACCTGGACAGGCTGGAGAGCTGGGCGTGGAGGAACCTGATGAAATTCAACAGGGGCAAATGCAGGGTTCTTCACCTGGGGAGGAACAACCCCATGCACCACTACAGACTCACGGTTGCAGAGAAGGGCCTGGGAGTCCTTGTGAACGACAGGTTAACCATGAGCCAGCAGTGTGCCCTGGCTGCCAAGAAGGCCAATGGGATCCTGGGGTGCATTAAGAAGAGTGTCACCAGTAGGTCGAGGGAGGTTCTCCTCCCCCTCTACTCTGCCCCAGTGAGGCCCCATCTGGAGTACTGTGTCCAGTTCTGGGCTCCCCAGTTCAAGAAAGATAAGGAGCTACTGGAGAGAGTCCAGCGGCAGGCTAAGAGGATGATGAGGCGACTGGAGCATCTCTCCTACGAGAAGAGGCTGAGGGAGCTGGGCTTTTTCAGCCTGAAGAAGAGAAGGCTGCGAGGGGACCTAATAAATGCTTATAAATATCTGCAGGGTGGGTGTCAGGAGGATGGGGCCAGACTCTTTTCAGTGGTATCCAGCAACAGGACAAGGGACAAGGGGCACAAACTGAAGCATAAGAAGTTCCATCTGAACACAAGAAAGAACTTCTTCCCTCTGAGGGTGATGGAGCGCTGGAACCGGCTGCCCAGAGGGGTTGTGGAGTCTCCTTCTCTGGAGATATTCAAGACCCACCTTGATGTGGTCCTGTGCAGCCTGCTGTAGGTGACCCTTTGGCAGGGAGGTTGGACTAGATGATCCCCAAATGTCTCTTCCAACTCCTACCATTCTGCGATTCCGTGTAATTCTTTTGGATAAAGATTATATTTTTATTTCTCAAGTGCGATAAACTATCACTGTGATTTTCAACCCACATATGGGGATATTTATATATTTCTTTGCCATCAGATCCAGCATCTTTCCCATCCTCTCTCTGAAATACTTCTGTTCCAAACTCTCATTTCCTGCCTGCATTCATTTATATGAAGTGATTATTCAAACAGACATATATTCCTACTGAATACAAACAACATTTAAAAATTAGTATAGCATAAATAAAACATAGAAGTCTCAACACAAAGAAGTGTTTTTGGAAGAGTTATACTAATTTATTTTAAAACAGATGGTGAAAAAGTCAAAAAAGGTACTTGAGAACATACAGAATATAAATAGGTGAACATTTAATACAGTATTTCTTAGAAATAAATTAGATGTTATTGTCGGTGATTCTTTGGTGATGAAATAACAGACTCTATAGAACACTACACATCTGTGAGTTCAAAGATACTTTTTAACTAAGGTATTGACAAGAAATTATGGAATTTCATTAGCAGCATCAATGTCCATTAAACTGTTAGGTGGAAATCAAACTCCTATTCTCTAATTTCTTATTTTGACATTTCTGTTTTACAAGGGTCTTTTTATTTACATATGTATACCAAAATGTTCTGCTAATAACTCCGGACTTAATTTTATTCTATCTCAAGAGCATATGCAGAGGCACTTAACTTCTTTCTTCAACAGAGACCTGTAGAAAGGTTGCATCAAATAATTTTGGAGTTTGCATGACTTTAGTTTTGTGAGAGTTAAATCACTCATATTTCTATCCCAGACTCACTTACAAAACAATCAAAAAAATTATTCCTAAAATAATCAGTCTTCAATTATTGTTTTAGTAATGCTCACTGAAGTTTTTTTACATGCCATTAAAATTCAATATTTGAAAGCAATACTACAGTATCAATAAAGGCCTGTATTAGAATGACAAATGCTATACGCATCACCAAGCCAGATTTTGCCTTGAGTGATTTCATCAGCTCATTTTGAATTTTCTTTCTGACATTTAAGTTAGCTATTAAATATAACTATGGGATGTATTCTGAGAGCTATTGTAGACAGAATAGCCTAATAAATGTGATTTGCCATGATGGCATGCCTTTAGATTTTTTATCTTCTGTTTGCTTGCAGCCTGAACTAGTAATTTCTTTGCTAGTTTTAGAAAATTCAAATATAAAGCCTTGCACTATTCCTTACATACAATTGTACTTGACTACAATTATCTCTGGAGATCTGACTCTAGAACTTGGACTCATTTCTTAGCTGAATAGGAGACTAATGATTCAAGTTTGTTTACAAATTGCACAGTGCCCTAGTAAGAACAAATTGCTGTTGCCTGGTATCTTCACCTTAACACACGGAAAAATGGCAGTGCAAAAGCTAAAACGTTGAGTGGAGAGAGAAAGTGTGGGAAGAACTCTTACAACTTCTTACAGATACGAGATGAAACATTCTCTCTGGCATCAACCAAATCAATTAAGCTAGGAATTTCATCCTTAATTGTACATGACTGGCCACCTCAATATTCATGACACCCTACTTTACACTAATAACAGCACAGTGAAAAATTAGGGAATAATTCCTGCTGATTTCTTGGACCAAACCCACCAAAGATTTTACAAATGCACTGAATTCATTATAAGAAATGATTTGAGGGAAGGGGGAAATTTCCATTATCTTTCCACATAAGTGATTTTCTTCTGTTAAGCAATAAATTATACTTTCTTTATATACCCATACCAATCCTGTGAACTCAGCCTCCCAGCAATTCTGATCTCACTTTAGCCTGTGATCACCACTAGAGTTCTGCATATTATATCTTTTCTGCCCACCCCAACTCTTTCAGTAATGCCTGTAGAAACCCTAACTGGCTTCTCTTCCCCCCACGCTGGGGAAGGAACAAATCAGAAAGCCTGACCTGACTTTCCCATAAGTATTAAACATGTGTTGTTCCATTGATCTCTCATTTCAAAAATTATTTTTCTTGATCTGTGACCTACTGCAACTCACCAGTTTACACTCCAGTTAAAATTCTGTGAATAGTGGCTGAATAGTCTTTAAATATCTTGGCTTCATATTCCTAGGGCAAGTTAAAATTCTTAAACATGTCACCAAAAGTTATTGTAAACAGTGTTATTTTTATTTTCATTTAACTGTGCATGTGAGGTTTGACTTTGTCAGCCCTGACCCAGCAAGTAAAGCAGGAAAATCAGAGCCTTTGTCTTGGCTCTATTCCAAATTTCAGCTGATAGCTTACATTTCATTAGACTTAGAAAATTTCATAATATTTCACTAGATTTAGACACTCCAATGAATCTAGCCACCATTGGGTTATGAATCATCAGACATAATCTGTGAATTTCAAAGCAAGCCACACGTGCTTACTAAAAAAATATAGTTAGGTGCTCTAAGAAGCCTGAAGAACCCAAGGATGACACTGAATAATGGAACATGATCACCAGAGACAGGTGGTGTGCAGTCAATTTAAATCAAGTCATATTTAAAAAAAGTGTTTGCTTGCTGACTTTGTTTTACCTCTGAAATCCATTCTAACTTGTAGTTAGGTTTTCAGAAAACATTTGAAACTTACATCTTGTACATAAGAGAATGTCTGTGATTCATCATTGCTAGATATTCTTTGACCACACACTTGGTTTCTTTCTTCCAAAAGCCCTGAAGGAACAAAACCATGCATATTAAAAGGAAGAAGAAACTAACCCAGAAAGCCATAATATACTGTAGTCTTTTCAATTAATAATGTCACAGGCACTTGAGCACCATGGAATTAGAAACTCCACAATGCGCTACTCTACATTTCACAAGCAAAAAAGTATGACATATAGAGTCTTATTACTTAGAAGAACAGTGGAGCTTGAAGCCCATGCATTAAGTTTGAGCAGCCTTGGTGAAAATGAGATCCCGTTCCCTCATTATGTAATCTGACACCCTTCATCTGAAACCAAATGAGATAATAAAGTAAGAGAGATGAGAGACATTTTCTGCATAAAGAACCATATAATCCTTTATCTCATTTGAATAATAGATTCATAAAATCTTTTTTTAAACATCCAACTAAATGATGCGGTGAAATATTAATAAATCTGCATATTTAATAAAACTAATACCACATGCTAAATGATATCCAGATTAATTGATATCCCTAGAGATGTACCAAACACCACCAACATGGTTATGGCTGGCTTTTGGATCTGAAGTTTGCAAAAGATTGTATATAGCAACAGGTCTCAGTATTGTGCAAACAATGTGGTGCTATGTATCAGCACAGATTTAAAAAACTGGCTTTATTTTATGCTTGCATGTGTTTTCATTGAAAAGAGGACTGTGCTGATGCTTGAGACTGAGTACCAAGAGGCAACAACTCTGGTGCTTTACAATGAAATTTCTTAACTTCTCTTAAGAAAAGAATCTCAAAAGTTACTGATAATCAGTGTCATGGGGTGTTTGCAGGCGTATTGAAGGCATTTGCCTCATTCTTGTGCCAGGAGTGGGGCCTAAACAGGCCCTTTTCTCTTCTCTGACTTCTTTGTAGCTGTGTCAAGCACAAATTTCTTGTAAGAAATATGATGTCACATAAGAATATTGATTACGATGCAAGGAACCATTAAAGGCAAATCAAAATTATCCTGATTTTCCCTAGACGGGACTAAGCAAATGGGATATTATGAACAAAACCCACTGCTGGGAAAATGCCTCACACAGTGTGCAGAAATAACAGGGACAGCTGCAGGAAAATGTTTCTTGTTCGTTTCTGCCTATAAAGAGTTTTACACATTTTCTATCATCTTCAAGTACAGCATAGGCAGGAATTAATTTCTTTCCATAATAGCTCTGCTGTGTAAAGGAGGGTCTTCATGATTTTAAGCATGAAGAACTGAAGCACAGAATTTAAGTCTCAAATCCAAAATAGACTATATCAAAATATCTATATAGAAAACTAAGCAAAATATAAGCATGCAGTTTCAAATCTGAAATCCTTTAAGTCCTGGTCATTCATTACCTATTTCTGGAGACCCGTAAAGAACTGCTTCATTCATTGATATTAATTTGTCTGAAGAATTTGTACTCTCAGAAATACCTTAGAGTTGACAGGTCAGAGCAATCTGATTAGCTAATTAGTACCTAATCCCAGTAATGGGATTCAACCTATCTTCATCTTATTTACTGGAAGTGTCAAGGAGAATGTCATCTAATAGGTCATTGGGCTGTCTGCAGAATTTAACAACAGATACCACATACTTCAAAACGGGCAGTGGAAGATACAGCTCAAATACATAAACACTCTTTGGAAGAAGGACTTGGCCTAGGAGTCTCTGTCTTAACAACTAGAGTGATGTCCAGGCAAAATGTATTTTTATCTTCCCATTCCAGAAAACAACAAACACTAGAGACTCTGAAAAGGGGTGTAATAGAATAGGTTAAAATATGACAGCACAAACCACAGGGTAATATGAGTTTCACTGAAGTCTAAAATATGAGTTTAGTAGAGATGAAAGAGGAAGTGAAGGACTCATCAGCTATCAGTTAACAATGCTGCATAACCACAAAATGGGTATGGTGAACAGAGTTAAGGAAATGTAACTCCATTGTTGAAAGTGTTAGTGACAGTGCACAACAAATAATTTGCAGAGCGTTAGTGCTTCATTTACAAAAAATTTTCATTACAGCAATAAACATAAATTACTTAGACTCAGAAGAGGCATGAAGAGATAACCTTACCAAAAAAGGCTAAAATAACCTGAAGTAGCAAACCAAGGCAAAAGGGGATATAATAGTTTTTAAGAAGTACATCAGCAGGCAAGAGGGTAAACATATCTCATCGAAAGGACATACCTGAAATAAAAAATTGTTGAGATAAAAAATAAAGAGGCAATTTTCATCCCATTTTCCAAGATACAAATGAATTTTTGAAGTGAAGAGTTTTCCAAGATTTCTAAGCAAATGACAAAGGAAAGCTGCATGGTTAAAATCATAATGGTAATTAAAGATAAAATTGGAGAGAACAATATTACATAATGAGATGCTTACAATTAATAATACAAGGAATGTAAATCAGAATATTGACTATAAAGAATGCTGTCCAAAGAAATTAGTCTAACATTCTGTAAGTCTATAAATATACAAAAGCTAGTAAATACATACTGATTTTCCACTGTTGATACTTAGATGCTGTACATTTTGCACTGTATTTCCAATTTCAGAAAATAAAGTGTATTTAATGATTAATATTTGAAGATCTAAGATTAGAAATTAATCCAGTTATCCAAGCAGGAAAGGCACTCCTCCCACTGCTGTGCTGTGATTCATACCAAATACCAACCACCACTGGAGATCCTCATCTCACAAATTCACGCACCCTCTGGACTATGTTGCCAAATAGTTAATGGCTCTATCCACCAGCCAGGGCTGCCATTTTCAGTCTCACCTTTTCCAGTAATTCAAAGCCAAATCTGGTCTAATCACCTCATTAATAAAAAATGCCAAAGTAGTCTAACAAACTCATTTTGAGTTCTAGATCAAGAAGTTGCATAATCATTTTGAAGATACTCCTTTTCTAGGGTGAATAAAGTGATCTCTCATAGGACAAACATACACTACCCTAAGATTTCTCAATGAATATCTTACAATAAACTTATTTACCTGGCCCAAGAAAATAGAAACAGAAAAGGCATAACATTAAATAACAACAGACCAAGTTGGTAATGAGAATAAGAAAGCAACCATAAAATCAAAATATACCTTGGAATTTCAGTGTACGCATACTTCCAGGGGTTGCCTTTTAATGTCTCGTTTTTGCTTTCTTATATCTTAAATAAATACACATTTGTGATCATCCAAGGTAAAATTGGAGCATTTTTAATGAGCCATCACAGTCTGGTTGGTCCTAATTGGAATTGTTATCTATGTACAAAGATAAATTATTTTAGTGCCTACAGTGAGTTTACAGTTGTGGCAGTTCTAAAGGTTTCTTTTTAATAGGGAATTAAGGTGATTTATTACAGTAGCAGTGAAAAACCAGGAGCTTCCAAGTGTCAGCATTGCCATTGTTTTTTCAGAATCTAAACACTCTGCAGTGTGATCCCTGACACTTCACATTACCACAAAACACAGAGATGTTTTATAAATATGTATTTTAATTATTTAATGACTCTCCTTCCCTCTAGCTATATATTCTTTCAAAGGTGTGTTCCAAATTGTGTATGGCATGCCAAGGAGTGACAGAGCAGCTTTTTAATCAGAAGGGATTTCTTCCCTTTGGTTAAAGATGGTACATGTCCATGTATGCAGCCTCCTAACACATTTTGCGGTATAATGGCTTATGTGTATAGGGATGATGACTGTTACACTAGAGAACATTAAATAAAACAACATAATTGAACATAGGGTGAGCAACAGTTAAAACGTTTATTCGTTTTGAATTGCCAGCTTTTCTTTTGCTCACATTTGTTGTGTCCTATACAGTGAAAATGCCAAGATATTTGTCTGAGCTCATAATGAAACTCAAAGTGATTAGTTGTGTCCTACAAGCCAAAGAAATGTGTATCTGTAGGTAGGTAACATACATATATGTTCTTCTTGTATTTGTATATGCATATATACTTAAGTGTACGCATGTAAACACATACATATATATTATTCTTGGTGAATACTCAGAACATAATTATATGTTTGCATATTATGCATGTAATACATGCAACAGCATGTACAGGAATCATGAAAAAAATAGCTATCCAGGCATAACCCCAACTTTGAACTTATTAGATATTAAGAACAAAACTATGTGATGCCTGAGAAATACAGAAGCTGAGATCTATACCCCTTTTCCTCTTCTTTATGTCACTTAGACCAAGGAAATCAGAAAGGTCCTGAGATCAGAGATTTTCTGGAATCAGACATGGATGCCATTCAAGTAGCTAGAAGATTTTTTTTTTAAAAAAATGAACTTGTCATTGACTGTTAATGAATTTATTAACATTGTTCCTTATGAAAAATGCAAATTTTAAACAAAGCTAAAAAAATTTGAACACTAGTTAACTGATTCACAAAAGTAGTGATCAGACAACATTAAAAACCAAGACTTGTCTGTATGAAAAAATAGACTAAAAATAGCAAATTTTGCCTTCCAAGAACTGTTCCCACAACCATTTGCAGTATTGTGTCAAAGCATTTTTGCCCTTGTTAGACATAATGAAATACTGATACAATAGTTCATATTTCTTTTCAGTAGATAGAATGACTCTAAAACCTAAATATCCTCAGCTCACAGCTCACTTGCAAGCCCATATCAAGACACATACATTCTCTCTAGAATAGTTCCCATGAACAAAAAAATCCTGTTTCTAAAAAATGTCATAATTAGTTCATTTTCATTTCTTCACATGCTTCACCTAAAACAAATGCCATTTGCTTTCATCATATAATATCATTATGAAGATTTATCTTCATATTTTGAAATCAAATAGACACTGTAACAGCAACTTGATTGCACAAAGAATAGTGGTTATCAGGATATCTTATCATTATACAAAGTGCACCTAAAATGAGGCAAATTTAAGGCAATGTTTTATGATTTCATTATCATGACAAATGAAGATTAAGTCATGTTACTCTGACGTTCTCTTACATAACTTCCAAAAGGGCTCAAAGTGTATGGCAATTAGTACCGCTTTAGAAAGATTCTTTTTCTTTAGTAGTGTATTATGGATGGAATCAGCTTGAAGAAAGTATTGCCTGACTGAATTGCATCATTGTTGATTACACTTTAAGAGCAGCGTATCTTCATTTTCAGTAGAGATCTTTTCATCAGCCCAAGGTGCAACAAAATGTTGCTGATGTAAATAGTAGGAAATAAACTGAGTAACTCAGCTATATAATCCACTCAGAGGTTTTGATGTAAAATACTTAACAAATGCTTTGATGTTTCAGCCTTTTTAAAAAATAAGTATCAGGAAAGGTTATGGGAGTCTTTATCCAAGCCTGAACACTAAACTGAAATTAGTTTGCAACCTGTTTGTTACAATGTATCCTGTTTCTGGAGAAAAAAAACTTTTTATACAAACCATAGACACATTTTGCCATTGGAAAAAAGGGTTGTGTCTTTCTATCTGTATGAACTTTGGCTGATGGCACCATGCTTGGGCAGACGTATAACTTTCGTAGTGATGGTTACTTCACTGAAGGTGGACCCACGCTGAAGCAATTGAACAACAGGCATTTCTGCCCCATACTGCTGTGAGCTTCAGATCATCCGCATAGCTTGAATACGTCCAGTGGGAACTAGTGCAGTAATGTTAAAACACATAGCAGCAACATTACTAAATTTGACTGCTTTAATCCCTACAACATAAGTAATAACTTATTCTTGTTGTTTATTTTACAACAAATGGAACAAAACAGATCACTAATTGACACTGCTCATTAGTGAAAATAACAATAAAAGCAGTTATATTAGAGAATGAATGTTTCAACAGTTTTGGTTAGATTGGTGGAGATATTCACAGAGCAAAACTTTATTCAAATACGTTCTTGTGGAAATCAATTTGAAAATCATTCCCATTCATATTCACATGATAAAAGCTATGTTCTTTTCAGGTAGGACCTAGTGAACAAAACACTTCACTACAGCTCCAGGCATTAAACTTTATCTGTATCTCACTACAAATGGAGGACCTGAGCAGGTAAAGGCGACTGAGACAAGCTTAGTCACATGAGAAATTTTATACCACTGGCGACAGAAATTGTCAGCCATGATGGCCACTTTCACCTTATCTTCCTGCTTTCTTTCAAGGGCACAGACCATTCTCTGGTGGAGGAAAGACAATGTTTACAGACCTTTCCCTGGGACTGACATAAGACGGCAGCAGAGAAACTGACTGCATCCCTCCCAGCCCTACACAGATTGGAAAATATACCATTTTGATTACAAGATCATAGGTTGAGAAAATTCATCATAAACTAAAATCAAGCCAGAAATGTATTCATAGATATAATTTTTGAAATAAAGTAAGATTCTAATTACAACATTTCCCAAATTGTCTCCCTGTAACTGTTCACTAGCTGTTTCTGACATTATTTCTTCATGACATTGTGAAAGTCTCAAAAACTTATTCTAGACTTGTTCTTCGGGTTACAAGATATGAGATAACATTATCACTTGTCCACTCACCCACCCAGTCCCAGTATCTAAAACCAGGTGGGGAATGGATCTGGCCAACTTCGTCTCAGTAAAGCAGTGAAAGAAAGACAACGGCAGTTGTCTATCTGAATCCACAAATCCATATTCTTACCCCACCTTATCTCTACTTTTTTTTCACTTATCATCTCCATTGCAAGCACAGCTTCAGCCATCACCTCTTTGCTAGGATGTGCAGATCCATTTCTGCCATCAGATTTGTCTCTTTTTACTGAGACTGAAATATCTGCCCGATCTTCTGACACTTTTTGTCTCCCCATCTGTGTAAGTTCAACATGGCTAAGCAGAGCTTGTTGTTCTCCTCTTCAGCCTATATTGCACCAGCAAACTTCCTTTTTATATCCAGTACCTACTCAGGCCCAACAACCTAGGTGTTATCCTAACATCTGTCCTTAAATCCAGAAGATCTACAACACTCCCGATTTTTCCTGAAAAGTGTCTTTAAGGCATAGGCTTTTCTCAAAATTTATACACACAAGTCTCCCTTTCAGGCCTTCCTGGGTTTTTTTTAATCCTGAAAAACTCAGCTTGACTTTATTTCAAACTATTCAAAGTGGTTTTGTACAGATGACACTCCTGAATTTAACAGAATCATGCCAGTTTTTGTCTGAGTCTCTAAGGTGCTCTAATTTTTTCCTGGCATGCATAAACTGTGCATCTTTATCTAAAAGTCCATTCCGCTTTCAGCAGAAAAGTTAAGGGAGCAATTGGAAACAAGAAACAAAGTAGACATAAAAGACTGAGGAAAAAAGAAAATGGAAATTAAAATAAATTAAAAGTTATGAGGCATACAGAAATTACAAGGGATAATGAATACATCGGGGAAAAAAAAAACTGTTGGCAGAGCAAAAGACCAAAGACATTTTTAAGCATATTGGAAAGAAGTCAGTCTAGCAACACTTTATATCCATTATCATATGGAGATGGTAGGGATAATAACAACAACAACAAGTAATTAATAGACTGAAGTGCTCAATAAATATTTCTATTTTACATTTGGGAAGAAGCAGAATAATGCACAAATCCACATGGATGGAAGATTTCACTACCACCAATAACTAAAAAGGATATTAATCGGCACTTAGTATTGCTGGTTACTTTCAAACAAATGGACAGTCTCTGTTCTGTGTATGTTCCTTCAAATAAAGCTGAAAAACCAAGGAAATGCTAAAATATTGCTAGACACTTAACATTGGGCTAAAGTCACAAAAGGCAAAGAAGATAACAGGAATAACTACTGATGTTAAATGAGACAAACTTTTGGAAAACCTGTTACAGGAATCAAATAATTTCATTTTTAATTGTTTTACGGGAAGTTGATCTTGTCAAGCAAAATTGACTTTATTGGTTGAAATGGCAAATTTTTTTAGGTGTACTTACTGTAGAACTATAAGACTCTGGGAATAATAAAGGCATCTGAATTAGCACTGCCAGTACATAATGAGAAGATTACAAATTGGCCTATCTGTCAAGGTTAAAAGGGGTGTCTGTGAGACTCATCAACAAATGGGGATTTTCTAATAGCATCTAGATTTAACAGTATTCAACTATTGGTGGTCAGACAGGAATATAAATGTACAGCTAATAAGATAACATACAAAATAATATAGATTTCTTGGTTAAAGAGATCTTTACAAAACTTCTATTTTAATATGGCTAAATGTAAACATTTACAGCAATAAATGAGGAATGTAGACCTTACCTGGAAACAAAAACTACAGAAATTGTGTAGGAGTTATAATAAACAGCTCCCAAATAGCCACCGTGAGGCAAAAAGGATTTAATATAATTGTTAGTTGCAAAAACAAGGACTAATAAACAGGGAACAGACGTGATTTTACTTTTGTTTAAGAAGACCAAACTGGAATATTCTGAAAGGAGCCTACCTGAGAATAAAAATCCTTCTCAGTTAAAATATTGGTATTTTCAGAATTAAATTAAGATGAAAATAAAAAAGGCAAACACCTTCATAAGAAGAAATTTCTGCTCAAATCTGTCTCAGAAAACAGAAAACAAACCAGAATAAGCACATGACAAAACATCTTCTCACCTGGTGGCCACACAACAAACACTCTCAGCAGTCTATCAACTATCGTATTGTTCTTTCTGTACAGTCTGATAAATTTTATCTGAAATTGTATTTGTGGAAAGTTTTAGTCTTACAAAAAGGAATATTTTTCCATTAGAGATTTTTCATCTATATCTGATGTTTTTGAATAAATGTTTTAGAACTGCAGAAATTTTAAGATAACAAACAAAAAGCTCCATATAAGTATTTCAGTACTTAGCACCTTACTTCACAGAAAGCATGAAACAGGAAGGAGCCACTTTAGGTTAGTGCAACAAGCTGACAATTGCAGCTAAACATGAGTGACACAAGGAATAAGGATTGTTTTATATTCAGGATGATTAAATTTTGGAGGATATTTCCCCAAAACAGTAGCAGACATTGCAGTTAGGTTTTTGATATCTTCTAATCAGAAGGGTTGACTTTTCTGGGACAGAAGTTTTGGCAAATACTTCAGTGGTGTCAAATGTTTTCTTGTTCAGCATCTGCAAATGCTGTGATCTGTTTTCAGTTAGCCTTCCTTGAGGGGCAGCCTTTGGGATTTCTGTACTAGATGAAGGCAAAAAGAAAATGAAGAAAAGTATGTTCCATGCTCAGATTAGAGTTTGCAGTCCTGCACATGATGCATACTCAGGCACATGGTCACATGAGATTTGCCACCTCAGAGAAGGATTCTTGAACTACAGACCAAAAATGTCCAAGTAGATACTGGCTCAATAAATGTACCACAGAATGAAATGCAACACCACATGGTATAAAGGAGATCTGGATGGCTGGTCTACTGTGATCTAATAATCTATTCCAGCCTTAAATTTGCGGGCACTCTGAAGCCTTTCTCCCATACTAGTAATTTCTGCACACAATTTTAATTATGCTTATGGGATGGTTCTGCATAGCACGCTATAGCTGGGGTCTATGATAGAGGATGTCCTTGCTGACACTGACAGTGCTTTCCAGTTGTATGTGACAGTATGCAAAGTGTTAATTAAGCTCCCCATTACCCTGTAACTGCCAAAATTATTTCAACATCTGCAGAAATCGGCATAATATAGATACAGTTCTATATTGACATTTGGATCCAACAGATTTCTCCCTTTACCTCCAAAGATGATAATTATAGCAAAGATCATTCTCCATAGAACTGTAGCAAAAAATTATGTATACTTGTTCAACATAAGGAGACAAATTCCCTTCCTTATATCTAAAAAATATTATTAATGGAGTTGCTCTGAATAAAGAAGCTATGTTATTCCACTTGGGATATGTCCAAGAACTGCTAATATCCATTGCTGGAGCACAGGGAAGTTCATAACTCAGCAAGAAATTAATTGTTCCCCTGCTGTTACATTTTATTAGCATTCCACTAAAGAAAAATCTATATTGCATCCAAAGAAAACATCTTTATTTTGGTTGAACAAGTTTATCAATTTCATCAACAGGACATAATAACAGCAAAATTGTCATTCTGTCATGCTGTATGTTTCACACCGTGTCTCAGAAAAGGAAAGGAAATTGCACTTAGTTTAGTTATCTTGCTATGTACAGCCCTCATTTCCTCTTCCTGCTGTCATGTACATTCACACTATCATCTCCTATTTCTGCCTCCTGGTGCAAGTCAATTCTTCTACCACCAGGAAACAGAAGAAATAGGACTGATTTACATCTGAGTTACAATTCTCACCAAATTACCATCCTTAGTGGACATCTTCTTACATTTAAAAAAGTTATACTATTTTATATACCTTTTATCAAAGTATCAAAACCATGGAAATAGCAATGAAAACAAGCTTTGACCAATGCTTACTACAATTGCTCCTACAGTGCTTTAAAAATGTTATATTAAGAATCAATATTCCCTTGGGAAATGCATGAAGGAGAAGCTGTGTAAGTAGATCGTTCACTGACCACGGCATTGCCTCTAGACAGCAATTGCTCACCACAGCTACGAACAGATAGTGAAAAAAGCATCTCATATCAAGCTGAAATGGAACAGGGAGTTTGGGAAGTCAGAGTGCAATTATCTGAGCCAGAATTTCATCAAAATGCTAAGGTTATACCAAGGGAGCGTTAGAGCCTCCTTTGAAGTAGAAAAGCAGGACTGGGATATAATACATATGCTCAAAGATTTAAGGGTGTAGGACACAGAGAGATTTCAGTTTTGCTACATCCGCCTCATTTGCACACTGGAATACAGCTTACCCCTTCTGAGGCATTTTTTCTCCCTCCTAGTGATCATCATTACAGTACCTACGGGCTACACCTAAAAGAGGAATGACGTGCCAAGCGGGACATAAGCAGAATTCAGACACACAACGAAGCTAGAATTGCAAGTCTAAAAGTCTCCTGACAAATGTCAGCAGAAAGCACAGCCAAAATCCAGAAGGGTCTTGAGAATGCTCAGTATGTGCTGTTGAGAGCACTTCGCCCTTTTATGTCGTATAGACCTCACAACAGATGTCATTACGAACTCTTTGCAAGACCCTCTCCTTCCTTTATTCTTCTGCAACTCTGAACAGCCATGAAGGAGCCAGATGCCCACACAGCCCCAAGAAGCTTAAAGAAGCTATCAATTATAAGATAGCTTGCGATACCTCTGATAATAGGACTACTTTCTTAAATACGGATTATTCCTGTTGCAAAAGTGTGATGTAATGTCTTGTCAGATGTAACAAAAAGGAAGTTGCAGCACAGCACATCACTGCCTCACCAAGGAGTTAAGAAGCATATAAACTGTTTGGATACATTATTTCCTTGGCAAATTAGATAACAACATTATTTTTTCTTGGCAATTTTAGGAACTGGAATATAATGAAGTTTTGATGAATTGGAATATGGTCTGTTGTTTCTAACAAATCACTGTGACCAAAGCTGATCTCATTGGAAGACTTTTTTTTAAACAAAGGACTAACCATTGGCCAAATTCAGTCTGAATTTTTTTAAGCGTGCATAATGAATTTAAATAGCAGTTTCTATGTAAAGACAGACATAATCTTGACTGAAAAATGGGAATTAAAAAGATGGTTTATTACAGATTAAATTCCTTTCTGAGAACAGCTTGCCAGATGAGCAGAAAATACACTCTCTCTATTCTCCAAAAATACACAACTCTCAATCATTTTCAGTCAATAATAAAGCTGCGAATTATCTCTGTTAATTTTAATCCTTTCTGTAATTCCGTAATTCCAGAATTTTGTATACCTCTTTTCACTTCTGCTCATTTGGAGCACTTCTGTTTTTATTTGATTATTTGATTCTAACACCATTTGCTCATTTATAGTCAAGACTATTGTCCATATACCTATTCAAATCAACTCATATTTGAGTCACAGTACATGTTGAGTGAGAGCAGTGCTCATCTTCAGTCTGGTATACAAAAGGATTAATACTGGGTCCATAGAGCTAATGTCCCAAAGCAATGTGGATGAAAACCTTCATAATACACTCTGCTTAGTGTGATATGTTGTCACAAACATATTTCAGTTGTTCTTCATGTGTCTCTTTTCTTTAGGATTTAGTGTATTGGCTCTAATCTGTAAAGGTCTGTACATTTAAGAGCCGTGTTTCATGGAACTTGTTTCCCTTGCACTAATGCAAGGGGACAGCGTAGCTGAACAGCTTACTATTTCAAGACTCATTCTCATTCTTAGGAATAAAATAATTGGATATTATATTTTAATATAAAACTTTATTTTTGTCAAAATTGTGTCAACAATGCAGCTTAGTGTGAAATTGGCCTACTTCCCTGAGACAAAATACCTGCTTTACCCAACTTCAAAGTTCTTGCTGTTTGATGGAAAGGTGGAGCTACAACTGAGTATTGACCCATAAATCCTTCTGTGGCAAAAATCAGCAGTAGTTGGCAGTGACTCTGCATTTATCATGGGATAGAAAGATAGAAGTCCTAAAGCAGACATGGTGTTGTTCAGTAGCTTGTATGGCTTCACAGCATTTTCCAAACAGTCCATTTTATACAACCCTTGATTTTGGCTAGCATATGGAGCTACTTGAAGAACAAAACCTCCTCTGTCTTGGAGACCAAAACCCTTTCGTAGTGGCAGATATATCTTATGGGCAGTAATACAAGTAATAAGTCTGAATTCACATAGTGTGTTATCTATATTCCACACAAAACTAAATAAATTAAACAAAATATGTTTCTTTAAATCAGATAATATCCCACAGTAATTAACAACCCCATCTTTGAACTGATGAAAAAAGTACACCAATGTTTATGAACAAATGAACATCTGGCAAACACTATCCAAAGAGATACTAATGTTTTAAATATATCTGGTCTGTAAATATGGTTCTAGTAGACCGTATCTTTAGTACTCACAGAAATTAATTGATAACTGCCAAAAATTTCTCCATTCAGGTCATTTTACACTCTATTTGTGGGCACAGTTCCTTTTTCTAGTTTGGTCCAATGCTGACTAAAAATGTGTGGTCTTTCATTATTTGTTGTTACTCCTTTCTTGGTCTCTGTATTGAAGTGAAAATACTTTTTAAAAAATCTGAAAATTTAAGTTTTTAATGAAATAATGATTAAGAGTCCTCAGTTTTGGTATACGCATATCATAATGCTTCTAATATATAATGCCTATACATATAAAAATATAAATGTATCCAATAATGCAAATAAACATATCCACAAACAAATATGTATGCATGTAAAAAGAAAACGTACTTTTCAAAGAATGAGAACTCCGATGATGTGACATTGACCTGCTACTAAAAATAATAGTGTGGACAAAGAAGTCCTAATGACCTAAAGAAGATAAGGCAAACATTACTTTAACCATAATTCATAGCTACCAGCTAGGACAGCAATCATCCAACAGATGTGTCTGTATTCATTAAAATTAGTATCTCTTCACTACTGACTAGCGATGCCCTTAAAAATCTTTAGCTTTATCCCCTAAAGACCTTTGGGAAATTGAACTTCTTGACCCCACACAGTCTTCTCCAGGCATACACATCCTTCTGGTTATCTGTTACCTGAAAGGTCTTAATGGGGTCAAAGTCATTATCTCAAATTCTGAACACTGTAGAGACAGATAGAAAAGAATGGTACAACTTTTTCATATCCCTAAAACATAGTTTTCAATAAAGATCATTTTTTTCCAAGTATGAATAAATACGATGCATAGCTGGTGTATACTTTTAAACACAAAGTATTCTATGGGCTACAGTACCTAATTGAACAGATAAGGGATAATGACATAAGGACTAATAATAAATGTATAAGTATTCCAAAATCAGAGATGAACTATCTGTGTGGCCAGAAAATGAAAGTATAAAAGAAATTCTGAAAGAAGATAGGTTTTCTTACACCTGTAGTTACTGTAGAGATATTGGAAAAGTTCTCTTGACTGAAACTTTCTTTACTTGGAATAGACTGAAGAATCTGTCTCTGATAAAAGTGTCAGCAGAAGAGGCTTTATAAAAATACACAAAATGAAGAGACAGAATTCCAATATCAGAAAAAGTTCTGAAAAAAATGAAAAATAAAATCTCAATATTATTAACTGTGTTGCTAAATTATATTCCTTAAAATTGTATT
>Ga0065711_1026310_pt1 | contig 79377 bp, 35 predicted proteins | sample Hoacrofraction12_FD_59098 | JGI IMG/M metagenome (GOLD analysis project Ga0065711, IMG submission 59098) | Hoatzin crop microbial communities from Cojedes, Venezuela - Epithelial fraction 12 v2 (version 2) | ecosystem: Host-associated > Birds > Digestive system > Esophagus > Crop | place...
GCCATTTGCTGTCCACCACATTGGTGTCTGCGAGCTGATGGCCCGAGCGGCCTGGGGTTGGTCGCCGTGCCGTTCCTGAACCAGGTCGCCACGCCAACAAAGGCAACACACTTGGTCCACTTACTCCAAGGTTCTCTCTAGGCTCTGCAAACCCAAACTCACTACACTGTGACATGTAAGTAGAATCACTGATACAGAAAGATAATTATGAGGAGGCCACCACAATGTTTCTTTCCATTTTCTAACTCAGTTGTTCTATTTCCCTGCAGATGGCCAAACTGCCTAATTATTATCTAGGAATATACCCACAAAAATGGACATGTTCATAATCATTTAGTTTGGAAATAATGTGAAAGGAAGAGAAAAAAAAACTGGGTTTTTTTCCTTTTTACGTCAGCACTTCTCCAATTGTCCTGACCCTGCGCTTTCTGTACATCATGTTTCCTTTAAAGCGATTCCACTGGGAATTAGGGATGTGCAAGGTTATGACCCCATAGTCAATGCATCTTTGCCTTTGTAATTGAGCACTGTAAGATCAGCAGAAAGACAAAGAAAAAAGTTAAGAGAAAATAAGACTATTCAGTAGGACTGTTTGGGGAACCAACTGTCGTCTAGCCCAGGGGTCACTGCAGGAGGAATCCGGGTCTTGGAGTCAGCATGTGGCTGGGCCATGACACCAGGCCAGGGAACATGGGCACACATTAATCTGCAGGTACGTCAGCTGCAAACTGACGTTGTGCAGATTGGTGATATCCAGTGAACATTCACGTTTTGGTTTCTTTAATGAGAAAACTAAAGAATTTTTTGCATTTTACATGTACGTGAATCCATTCTTTGCTATCAGTTTAAATTAAGAAGCTAGAGAAAAAGACCTGCTGTTGGTCTTTGCCATCAGTAGAATGATAAATGGGATATTGAAAAAACCTTGTAGTAATGTTTCCTTTTGTTAAAAAGTCAGCCTTCCCTGAACAGTATGGCTCGGACTCTTTAGCAGTAATACCTGCATGACACAAGACAGCCTGTTGTCTCATTCTTTTGAATGCACTTTCCAGCTCAGTTGTCTTGCTCTTGTGCTGTGTTACTTAAAGTCAAGATAGCCATTCAGCCCTGGTAAAAGACATAAAAACATGTGATAGGAGAAGGCAGAGGAAAAAAGGTCAAACTGTGGCAACTAGCTACAAATTAATTTCCAGGTCTTTATCTTCTGCCATATTATGTCCATATTAGTCAAGGGTGTAATATCAGCTTCAGAATTAGCAGTAATAGCACCTCCCAGATCTCTGAGCACTTTACAAGTACAGCTATTTCTGTCTTACAGTTGGGGTCATAAATTCAGCTGGGGTGACATTCCTACCACACCACCATAAGCAATTAGCAGAATTTGAATTAAAGTCTGCCTGTATATTTACATTACCAAAGAATGCCCTTGCTGTGCTACAGTATTGTAGGATCTGCACTTGCCCATTGATTTCAATTTCTAATGGGAAGCCTTTGTGCCCATCGCAGATACAGGAGCAGAAGGCACAGCCCTACATCGAGTGCAGAGGTACATCATTTTAAACAATGCCAAAATTCTTTACTGTTGAGTAAACTCAGACTTTATTTTCTATGGCAGCACCTGTATTTTGCGTAATGAGAAGGCTGGCAGGAAGTCAAGCGACGGTTTACGAAGAGCTGAAGTAGCCCGCAGGGGCCGAGAGCTGAACTCTGCTCCAACGCCATCCGCACCACTCTTGTGCAGATTTCAAAAGGGTCTTTGGAGGCAGCATACTCAACTCAGGAGCCTCCAGTTTAACAGTATTCTTCTCACACTTCATTTATGTTTCAGTAATATCTGGGGTCCGGTTGTACTAGAAGTGAACAGTCATGGAATACGCAATGTTCTCTCCTCCAGCAACTTTGTAACATGTTAGACAAGACAAAGTGATTAAAGAGAGAAAACAGATGGGTGATTTATTAACATGTTAAATGCCATTTCTCCCCAAAGCATACTCCTCTCACCACCAATTTTCTTCTTTCAGATCTACCCACCCTCCTGAGGCAGCGTGCGCTTTTGCTTTCGTTTCCTCTAAACTGACTTGCACTTGACAGCAAGCGTCCTCCTGGAGCTGCCTTGCCATCAAGCTGCTCCGGGTCAGAGCTGCTCTGCTAGCACTCATCTATTCAGGGGGATATTCAACCTCAGAGTACTTCGCTTTATTTAAGCAGCATAGCTGATCTCTTGAGAGAGAGACAGAATATCCTGATTTAACATACCACAGAATCACAGAATCACAGAATGTTCGGGGTTGGAAGGGACCTCTGTGGGTCATCTGGTCCAACCCCCCAGCTGAAGCAGGGTCAACATGGTGGTTTACATGAAGAGCTCGTTCACAGTCACATAGGAGCCAATGCCCCACTGGCAGTCAGGGGTTTAGAAAAAGCACTCTATTCCTAGGAGCAGATGGCCAACCCCACATAATAAAGGCTTGCCAAAAAATCCATTGTGTAACTAGGCAATGCCAGGGTTTCTGGGTAGGGTGCTTTTATTATCACGCTCAGTCAAGTGGAACTGGGACCGTGACAAGCGCTTCAGCCCCTGAAATAGCACTAAACACAAATAAATGTGATTCTCAACTGATGTTGCTGTATCGTCAAGAACACCCAGTCCAGAGGTGTAGTAGTAACAGTGCACCTTTATTAACATAGCATATTTCGCTGTAAGCGACCAAACAATGTCGGTAACCGTGCGCTGTAGGTAAGTCACATCTGTATTTGTAGTTGTGTGCTTACACCTGCAAGACTCTGCTAATGCAGGTTTGGCCTGTTAGCTGTGAGGCTAGCATTTGGAAGCTTTCAAATATGCTACCTAGTATTTATATTAAATGCCTTAAAAACGCATTCCTCGAATTTCGGATAATCCCCCCCCAATGAAGACCATTATTACAATAGCAGATCTTTATAGTACTTAATGGTAATGCCCATAAATAATTACCCATATGGGTGCACACACACACAGAGTATCCATTAAAAATCTATATATGTGTATACTTTTATGTATCCAACGTGATCCAGGATGGTGTCCTCATAAGGATGTGTAAAACCATGTTGCAAACATATTATAAAATAGGAGAGGACAATTTTTCTTCCTTTCTTCAAGCATTTTCCAGATAGCAGGTCTCTATCAGGTGCAGTCAACAGTAAACCTAGATTATAATCATGCAGGCACTGAACAACTCTTAATAGCAGGAAAAACTCATCTGTCCATGAAATGCATTAATGCAGGAGATCGGTCCCTTTAGTGCACAGCAACTGCCTTCCGCACAGACTGTAACAGACTGGAATTATCATCATATTTGAATTTGTTGAGCTTTCACAAAACTGAGAATGAAAAAGAAAATTTAAAGCTTTGAATTCACTTTCGTTTATTTCACACCTAAGATCATCCAGTTATTCAAATGAAATATATCACACTCTTTCTGCAAATCTCGGCCAGGAAGGAACTCGATTTTGGAGTGAGGGGGCTGAATAAATAGGAGGAGTTTTGTCTGAAGTGTTTTGTGGGAGCTGCTATCACCTTTCTTTGACAATGAAAGTTGTCACTTGCTTACTGGACCGAGATAACAGATTTCATTTCTTATTGGCCTTATTTATCAATTATGTTCCTTTACATTTTCACTATTAACACGTTTGTCCACTTTTACTCAACAGCACGGTCTTGCCTTCTTGCTAAGGCTGCTCCTTGTAAGATTTTTCTGGTGTTGGGAAGCAGGCAATGTAACCAATTCAGCAGGATGCTGTCTCACCAAATGCTAACATTAGATGACCATCTTTGTTATTTTTGCCAGGCTTCACAGAATTTTCCAACTGAAATTCACGTGAATAAATAACAGAGGATAATAGTCCCATGGGCACTGTGCAATTCCCTTTTCTATGCAGGACACTGATAAAATCAGCTCTCACACTCTGTTTTATTTTTATTAATCTAGAACACTGCTCGGTCAATTGCTTTTATGTTCTTGGTACAGAGGACTTCAGGTGGCAGAAAAATAAAAAGGGGAATTCAACATAAAAAGCCAGGTCTCCTCAAACAGCATGTGAATTCTGCCTCACAGAGAGCAAAGCAACCCTGTTCTGATTTTACCTGGGTCCTTGAGGTGTCTGTCCCTGGGAGCACTGTAAAACCATGGGCTATTTTCTATCATTAGCCTCTGACACCACAAGCACTGCCTAGGGGAGGCAGGCAGGCTGAATGCCAGCCATTTCTTAGCAAGGCTCTCATGCCTGTTTTGCTTCTCCAACCTCCTCCTCTGCCTTCCTTTAACAGCCACTGTGCTTTTCCGTCTCAGCGCATTTGGGCAGAGTCTCTGCCTTGCTGTGTCTTTGGATGCAGCAGTGATGGGAGCATCCCGAGCAGGAGAAGAGCTGTGGTCCTTCCTCTTTCTAGAGGTTCAAAGACTAAAGCCCAGCTCTCCAGGCACGCATGCAGCCTCATCACAACATACTGTAAACAATGGCCAGAATAAGATTTTGCAATAAAATTGACACTCAGCAATGAGGACCCTCTGAAAATTTAGCAGATTAGTGGAGAGAAAGAAACCGATGTGGGAGTGGTGAGTAGAGAGAAAAAGAAAAGAAGTGGAGGCATCCAAGCAGTTAACTTTTTGTAACAACATTCTTCTTGTTAAATCTCAAGTTAATCATCAGAAACGCATGTGCTGTGGCCTCTGGGAGAGAGATCTCCTATGCTGCAGCTGAAAAAAGCACACTTGTAAATCTCAGATGTTCACCTTTTCCACAGAAATATGCCCTATTGATGTATCTGATGCTGGTAGACTGTGACCTATTCAGAGACGTGAATATTAATGGAAAATGCTGAAAACCCACTTCTATGCCTCCACTGGAGGAAACATTTTCAAAGCATTTCTTCCAACATGGAAGAAATCTCATCTGACCCAGTTTCCTCCCCTGTTTGTTACCTCCTGGCTGTCTCATCTGAGGTTTCACCTGCTGCTTCTCCATCTGCCAGCCTTTTTTAGATCAGAGGAACCTTCTGAGTTACACATTAAATGTCAGGCAGGCTTGAGAAAAGTTATTTATGTCTGCATTTAAACAGATTATATTTTCTATTAAAAATGCAGCATGGAGATACTGAAGGCTAAGATCTCGTGTGCTGTTGGTTATCATAACTCAAGAGCAAGTCTGTTTACACGAAAAATGATGCTATTAGTTCAGACCTGCATATATCCAAGCAGAATGAAGATACCCTGTGAAGACCATTATTAGTGTATTTTCCAGTAATCTCGAAAGTCTCAAGCTAGGGGCCAAAAAGCACCAGATAATTCAGCCGAAGTCGCTAGAAGCCTTGTGTGGACTGAAATAAAACCCAAAACCTGTATCAGGGAACCATCTATTTTCTCCCCCTTACCTCCTAAGCAATTCCAGAGCAGAACACAAAGATTTAAGTTAATTAATATGTCAGTAAATATCAATTACCTGAAGGAATAATTCCCTCTAAGGTGGCAATACCTAAGGGCAACTACTCCCTTCAAACTCAACATTTGAAGTATGCTGTACCATGTAGAATTTACAGTACAGTATTTTGCCAGCGTATAAGACCACAGTGCTGCTGAGAAAGCCTGGTGAGAGCTTAGCTGTGGGATTTTATGGTAATCTTTGCTTTTCTGCTACTTTTGCTATTCTTACATGTCCTGCAGAGGGACTTTGATCATCTGATCTCTGCCACCTCTGAATTCCATGCAACCTTAAGAGAGGCACCAGGACCGATCCACACCCATTTAAGTCAATGAAAAGAGTCCTTTTCCACGATTTAGGAATCAGAGCCCTGGAGCATCACCTCCACTGAGCACCATCTGACACAAAAAGTATCCTACAGCCAGTGCCTTAAGACACCCTAGAAGCAAGGTTTTCAGCAGTTATTTTCTCCCTGAAAATCACACAGAAAAGAACTAGAGACTTCTCACCTCAGTACGGACTGCCACACGTCAGTTGCATGAGAAGATCAAATGTATCCTGTCCTAAAACACTGACGTGAAGGCAGTGGGAATCTTTCCACTGATTTCAGTGAACTTTGGATCAAATCTTCGAGGCAATTAAGTAGTTCTACATGGTATATTCAGATTTTATGTTTACACACAGGTAGCCATCTATACCTGTCTTCCATTCTGCTCCTGGAAGAATTCCAGCTACTAAATAGACGGCCCTGAATTTCCGAGTCTCCCAGCTCTCGGAGGCAGAGGTCTCTGCTCCGAGTCTGCTGCCACTGACTGACCCATTGTCCATGCCAGATGCTTCCGTATGAGAATCACTGAGCCTAGACTGCCCATGCTAGGAAAGCCAGGATGAGTAAAAGATGTGCTTCCTGAAGAGATGCAGGTGTGTTGCTCTTCCTTGAGTTTAGGACATTGTAATTTATCTTAAACTGTCTGCAACTGTCTCGAGGGAAAGAAGGAAAGTCTTGCTGGTGGGAGGAGGGCATTGCTTGCCTTATCCCTCACATACAATGACTTGAAAGTCATTATGCTAAACGCACGTAACAGAAGTATTAACACTATGATTTACAGGAATAAAAACATTATTACAATGTGTCTAATTAGGAATCATTATAAGACCAATTAACGCTGTCAAAATAGAACAAAAAGCAACATATGTTTTTTCCCTGGAGTGCTGGGATATGGTGAGACACATTATTAACTCACAATATGAGGACAGAAGATTGCTTTCAGTTTGAGTTGAACTCTAGGCTCTTAAGGAAAAGATGGCTCTGAGGTGTATTCCTCTCTGGCAAGCATTGCTTAAGCAAATGTTATCACAACAGCAGAAGCATTTTTTATACCCAGGGCAGACACTGAACAATAGCTACGTACAGCAGAATCTATTTAGTTCAGCTTTAGCATCCGACACAATTCTGACATTTGCAATCCGCGTGTCAGTATTTATCTCACTGCAGGAAATAAGACAAGATGGCATTTAGTTTACCTGGAAAGGATGGTTAGGCAGCCCTTAAGGAATCTAATTAAAATGCAGCTTGTTACCAGAGCAGTGCATCACACTGTGCTGCCATAGTAACCAGGGGTCCCATGGACTTTCAGAGCCATCTGAGGGCATGTTTGCAAGAGGCACGAGAACTAAACTGATTGCCTATAGTAAATTTTGAATGACCTGAAAACTCTGAATGATTTGCTGATGCTAATCTATGAAAGAAAATAATTAACTCCTACGTGCTCTGACAATGGGCCAGTCTCAGGAGTCAATTTATTCTTATTACTGTTTTTTATGACATACTGCTCCCCACAGCTTATTTAAGAAGTGCACAACTTATTTGAAAAATGTGAGCAACAAAACAGTTTAATTTGATTCTCTAATTTAGAAACAATAGAGCAATCAAGACTGGTGGGCTGTGGAAGAGAAGATGGACAACAGAAATACGTCTTCTACTTAGGCTGCTGTTTCCAGTGCTACTACCTGAACTATCAGGCATCTGACTGCTCTCAGTTGTTGCTCTTAGCGGATGAGTTCCCCCTAGCACGCTGGGAAAAATCACATTACAGCACTGGGCTTTTCTTCCCAAACCCTTCTACTAGAACAGTAGGACCTTTAGAACAGAAAGATACCTAAACAGCATTGATAATTATAAAAGCAGTATCTTGCATTGTGCCCTGTACTCATATTAATTTTCCATGGACTCAATCAATAAATTTGCCACAGAGGCATTAAGATGAATTTTAATAGTAAAGATGTCCAAGACGAGATTATTTTGACACATTGCCTGTGAAGAAGACTGCAAATTGTTAGTGGGTTGTTGCAGGTGATCATGAAAGATTTCTGCAAAAGAGTACAGGACTGTAGGCTTCATTAAGCAATTTAACTATTGATGAAAATACTCGCAAATTGTTTGAAATGATCAAGGGGATTTTTAACTGCTTTGGAAAAAGAGCTTGATAGCAATTTTTCTGAAATAAATGAATTTCCTTAGAAATATGGGGTTGGGACTGGGGGATGACATGAGAAGTTGAAGCATCAGTCTTCCAAGCATCGTGAAACCAGTATGGTCACGTGATTTTGGCTCATGGTACTACACCATTAGCTCTAACAGTACACAGCTGGGATGGGTACATATCTAGTAAGGTCTGCTCCAGGCTGGGCATGCTAATACCAGGAACGTTGCAGAAAGCCAGAAAGGAGCTCAGTTCAAGAACAAGTTGAGACTTCAGCCTCCGGGCTTTTGAGTCTCTTTTTGTACATACCAGTGACACGCATTATGTGGTTGTTCCTAAGTTTCCCCATTTTTAAAAGCAGACAATAATACTCCCCTGTTTTAAGATCTGTGTCACAGAACATTGTAAAGACTAGCTGTAAGCGAAGTACAAAATCCTGCTCAGGACTAGAGAACCTTAAATGAAAAAATACCCACTGTATTTTTCAGGTTAGAGGCAATATTTGATCCAAAATAACAGATAATAAAACATTAGAGAAGAAAGAACATCTCACATTTAAATCTTTTTACTACACGGAAAAGTATCCAGGCAACATAATAATTAAAATTACCATGTCTAAAAACAGACAGTAGGCTGTACTTTTGCTAAACGGGACTCTACAGAAGACATATTGATTGCAACTAGTCCATCACTCCTCCGTATAGCCCAGCGTTTTAACAACCTTGAAACAGCAGTTCTTCAAAGGGCCTCACGATTTCCTGATAATCTGCTGCAACCCATTATTATTAGCGTCATTCACTCTCAGGTTCTCCTTGCAACAGAAAGTTTATTAGCACTACAAATGAATCTATTTTGTCAACAATTTACTCCAGCTCAGACAACAGCCCTGATACTCTCATTCTGCATCCTGTTTTTGGTATAGACTGGGCTTCCATTTGCAGGTTTTGTTTCTCCAGTTCCTTCACAGGAAGCAACACAGTCTGAATGCTTTAACATGGAGAGGAAAGAAGGTGTTATAAATCATCACTAATTTAGAAGATCATTTTAATGGGTTACATTTTATTTGCTTCAGTTGAACACCATTATTTACAGACACAAGTTAACAAAACACATCACAAAACAATATATTTTCAACAGGTAATATTTATAGGTGCATAGTTCATGCTCAATTACTTTTTTTTTAATATGTATAATACATACACATATATATAAAGCTCCCACAATAAGTCGTCTCTGCACAGAAAGAATAGTCATAGGAAACAAATAAAAATTGTATCATAAACAATATCAAATTACTGACAGCCTATCAACAAAACATGTACAGAGTTAGAAATAAGCAGTAGACACTTAGGTGTTTTTAATATTTTCTTTTTCAACTTTTAAACTTGAAGCCACAATATCCACAGCACAACAATGACCCTGCCATCCAGCTTTCATTTCAGCAGGGGGGAAATGCTGAAATAAGGTGGATGCAGTCACAGATACTTCAATCATTGCTGATGGAAGACTTCAAAATACACTGTAAAAACTGTAAAAAAATTTTACGACTGGGCACATTGGAACTCAGCACTCGTACAGGATGGGACTTCTTTAGTAGTTAGTAGATTTCAGAAGATATAAAGGAAGGAAAGGATTCTCATGCTTCAGGTTCATAGTCTTGATACTCTTCCTAATGAGGAGAGCAGAAATCAGCACTGCTAGTATTTTAGATAAATGCATCACACTTTCACTGCTTGTTCTAGTCCTAGTGGATTCAGTGCCAAAATATTACGGATTTTCTTGGGATCAGGATCTTGCCATTTAGAATTACTTTGTCACATCTTCGAGATACTGTACCTTACAAGCTGTGGTATTTACAGGAAATTTAGGCTTTTACAGCGGTTAACATGCCATTCAGCTGATGTTGCCAGGAACTCATAAGACCACTGATGGCAATTCATTTGGAGAGGGAGGAGGACCACCTCTGGGCTGAACAGCACACCAGGTGATGCAGATACTCGTACGAGTCAGTAAATTATTTGAATGTCTGTTTAACTATGGGTACACGAGCAGCCCCCATAATTTCAGTGATATTCAAGGTGTTGGTGATCAAGCGGGCCTTTTAAGTCTTTTACTGGATCGTGGTCGAAATGCTTTATACCTCTCATTTTCAGCCTAATTATCTATGTTACTGTAAAAATGCCACTCCAACTGCCAAAGCATCATGCCAGATATTGTAATAATACTTTAGACAGCAAGTTCATGAAACACAACAAAATAATTTGCTCCCATAATTTCTTTAACCTAAGAGTATAATAATGAATTATGATGTTTTATAAAGCATGATGCTTTGATAAATGGCCAAGCTATTAAAACAACCTATGAAGATCCAGTTTTTCTCTTATTCCCTATCAAACATAGGAAAAAGACACAAGTTTGCTGTGGATTACTCAGAGACCCAGGCACAAGTGGTTTGAAAGACACACAATATTTTCCTATTAAACTTCCTTACTATCAAGAAAGCAATGGATTTTCTGATTCCCAGCACTATACCTCTGGGAGATTTTGGCCAAAGTGACTGCGTTTCTGCTGTGCCCTTGCAGCTCATCCACCAGCCTGCGTCAGGCTGACGTAACTGGAGCGTGCAGCCCCGTCCTGTGTGCTTCTCCTATGTGCATTCACAGCAAACATCACAACAGATTTACCTCTGGAGGCATTTCATAAGCCTCATTCTCAGGGTCCACAGGAACATCTGTATTATTCACCATTCCCTCCTGCAGGAAACCTTCTTCATTCTACATTTAAAACAGGGAAAGAAAAGTGACAGACTGTAACTACTTGCCTTGTCATTTATGTCAAAGTGTGTCTTTCCTCCCCATCACTGGTTGACTTCTTGGCCTGTCCTTTGGTTGCAGGATGTTGCCAGGGGTTGTGAAGAGCTAGAAGACACCAGGTCTAGAGAGATCTTCTCCCTTTTCCACAGAGGTATCCATGGGAATGCCTACTACCATCTTTCTGAATAGCTGAAGTGCTCGTACCCCATTTCTCTCTTGCCAGGGACAGGCCAAGAAGACAATTTGAACAGAACAATAGTACCACCACCAATCTGCTGAATATCTTTAGAAAATATTTTAATCCCACAGAAAACGCTTTGGTGAAGTCATGAAACAAATCAACCAAGTTTTTTGCTGCTTAAGAAACTGATCTGGGAAACATAGTCCCACACAAATTATTTAAGTAGGTTATCACATCAATTTCTGTTTAACTACTTGGGGGAACAGAGTCATAGGTATGCAAAAGTATTTGTAAACGCAGGCCAAAAGAATTGTGTAGTGTCAAGACACACAAATGAAATAGTGATTCAGTTATATATTTTTCAATGTTAGTAATACAATTACATAGTTTTTTCATGTTCTAGACACAACAATGCTCTCATAAATATGAGTTTTGCCAGAACAATGACTGATGTCATTCATCTTGAACTGCAAGAAAATTGGTATGAAAACAGGCAGAGTAGCTCAGTGGAAATATTGTGACCATGCTGATTTATACAAATTGCCAATCTAGACAGAAATGTACTAAAAAACAACTACAGACACTCCAGAAGAAATTCACTTAAAAAAACCCCTGCAGGCTGGTAGTGTAGACAGAAATACAAAATTAATTAAGTCAGGAACCAGACTAAGGAGGTAACTATTCAAAGACTGCAATTTATAAGATAGTGATGCTAAATTAAATTTAGGATATAGATAAAATGAGGATAAGAGAAGCTAAACCTGAAACTCATCTCTGTGAGTTTAAAACAAAATAGAAAATGATACACAAAACAGGCAGCACTAAACCCTCTTTACCTTCACACAGTATTTATCATGCTTCTGCTGTTCACTGTTTGCCACGTATCAGCTCCCTCTGCAGTTTAACCAGGTGAGCTTAGTCATAATACTTTGTTCCTCACTTGCTGCATCTCTCCATCCACAAATCGTGACTTTATCTGCCAGATATGAATCCCGTTTTTTGATGCATGTGCACTTACATGTGTTTTTCACCCTCAAAGTCCATGAAGTGCAGAAATTATTTCCATAACAAGGATTCTTCTCTCTAGCACTTACTTCAGACTTTAAAAGGTCCAGTATGAAGATATCTGGTCCCATTGCTTCTCAGTGGGGCCAGACATGCTTTTTCCTTCAGCGGTAGAAAGTATAGTCCGTGTGGAGTCAATGCCTACTATTCTGCCAAGTTCCCTCCATGCACGTGCCTGCTATCAGTTAACACCCTGTGCTGGTCTGTGGCATACTGAACATGGACAGATTCCAAAAGTCAAGGGACATAAATGAATAAAGTTTCTAATATTTTTATTTAGGCCTGTGTCTTCCAGAAGAACTAATAATTTTGTGTGTTCAATGTGACAGGTAACTTTTCAAACAGGAAATTATCTGAAAAACTGGGCCTAATTACAGTTCTGCCCTGGCTTATCAAAAGACTCCAGCTCCTAAAGATTATTTGATGTGCAACATTTAATTACCCTAGCTTCTAAATAAATTTTTAGCAGTGTTCATGCCTACTTATTTGTATGAGAAATAGCATCAATCCCTGTCAGCTTTGACTGAAATAGCTGAATGGTGTGCGCAATGCAAATTTTAAAGCTGAATGTGCACTTGATCTAACATATCAGCTCTAAGGACCTACAGCTCCAGTCTACTGCTCTCCTGTTTAATTCAAAATATAATTTAATTTCTGTTTCCCCCTATCATTAAGGAACAGCTTTGGCTAACAATCGGTACATCAAGTAAAACAGTGCACAAAAACAGTCTTGATGTTGCATGAGGAAGAAAGAATCCAGCTTAATGTTATCTGTGGCAGAAAAACAGATGGCAAGTGAAACTGCCAGGGCCATTAGTAACAATGAAGAAAAAGATTTGCCAACCGAATTTCAAAGAGGAGCTTCAAAGCTCGTATGCTGCTCGTTTGTTAGGCACCTCTGCCATGGGTCTGGCCTGTCCCTCAGGATTATGGAGACACAATGCCTAAAAAAAGCTGAATTCATCATCTTCTCAACTTCCTTCAGTGAGTTCAGGATGGAGATTCCTCTACAGCCTCATATGAAACAATCAGCAGCACTTGTAAAATACCACATCAATCACAACACCAGTATTTTTTCAATGAAACAAATCATAAGCCATACCAAACCATCAAGGGAATTCTTTGCCTGTGAAAGGCTTATCACCTTTGTCCAGCTGCAAACAGTAGCACAAACACTATCTTTCATGTTGATGTCACTGCAGTTCAGATAAGAATGATATTACTTAAGGTCACACTTGTTACATTTAAACGTATAGCATAGGCGACCCCATCATTTTTAATGGTGGCTCTCTCTGCTTCTGATGTACTGCCCCTCCAAAGTCAGGATATCACAAAAGTAAACAACCACCCCCAGTAACACAGAGCCATCTAAGGTACACCTTATATCATAATTTACCTCCTTTAAAACAAGGAAATGCAATTTTTAATTCTCATGATCAATAATTCCATATCCTAATTCAGTTATAGAAGAGGAAAAACACCCAATAGACCAATTCTTTCCTTGGTATGAAAGACACATTCTTCTCTTGAAGCTGCCACCTCTATTCTTAAATCATATAGAAGGGCATTTCTAGAAGGAAAGCATTTTATTAGAAGGTCTGAAAAGCTAAACAAAAGCTTCTCAGAGATGAAGTCAGTGTTTAACTGGGGAGCAAGAGCTCTTTTGCAGGGAAAACACTTTAAATGGGGAAAACTACAAGTCACGCAACGAACAAGAAAGTAAAAAAAAAAATCACATCCAGTAGCATTATTACCTTGCAAAATTACCATGCACTGATAGATTAGAGTAAGGGTAGTATTGTCTTACACTGTATTTCCAAGCCGTGTGCAGACCGAGGACAGAATTGGCAGAGAGGTGGGATATGATGCTTCGTGAACAAGCCCAGACAGTGGTTCCTGACTTAACAACAGAAAGGACAGTCCCATCTGGGAATGTGGCACTCCCTGAGCTCGTCAACTGGTCCAGGTAGCTTGTCCAGAGAAGAAGTCATGCCTGCCTCCTGCCTGTCTGCCTGACATCCATTATCATGCACATCTTTGAGAGCCCAGACATGAAGTCCAAGCCCAGTACTAGTGAATTATTGAATTTGCAGTTATTACTGTCTGGATTATTGTACTACTGACCTGTCTTTATTACCACACCATTATTTAGAGATGAACTTTTTATCCCTAAAGACGTTGGTCTCATTCCTGCTATCACACCCCAAACCTATAACTCAACAGGGCTGCCTTAAGCCCTTACAACAGGTAACTGAGTATCCCTACAGCCTGACTAAGTCCATTTCATATTGGTATTATGCATCCTGTAAGAACTTTATTTAGGAACTGTCAGTCTTTATATGGTAGAGCTTAACGAAAAATTTCAGGATTCCTTTTGTATAACCTCAGCACAGTTTTTATGCATACAGTCCAAACTCCTCTTTTCCTACAAGAGAAATAGCAGTTTGCTGTGCCAATGGGATTAAAATTCCCCTTTGAAAAGAAAATAATTTATATTCTTTTTTTCTCCACCAAATATCAGGATACCTATCAGCTGGATATTGGACCCAAGTGAACAAGTAACTGCCTTTTCCATTTGGTAACTTATGCTTTTACATAAAGCCCAATTTACACGATAGGAAAAAAATCCTTGAACAAAACAGCAAATTCCCAAAACATGCAAGACAAAGATATACTAAAATGGCCTCAATTTAGTTACTTTCCTAGTCCTGAAATACTAAATATGTGGAGTTGATTGGTTATAACTGAGTTGCAAGGTCAGTTTGGGATGCCCTAAAGCTCCCGCTCACTTGTTGCAACAGTCAGTGCCTCCTCTCCTGCAGCTGGAAGACTCCGCTGTGAATGACACAGCATCAGCATAGTGATTTTACTCTGGATGCAGAGAGAGGAGATGTATCTGTGCACTAGCTAGAAAGAAGTAGAATGTTTTAATTATCCCTAAACTATACACTTCAGTAAAGGAAATGATGACAAAGCATTATGTGTGAAGGAAACTAGCTGTTCCAGCGCACAAATCATTTAAAGTACCAATGATGAAGCGGGACTACCTCCCATGTTCTCCCTAAACAGAGAATGAAAGTGAAGAATAGACATTTAATTAAAAAAACAAATGTCAGCACGATAGCACAATTCCAATGAAAGGCTAACGTAGCATCTGCAAGTGCTACAGGTTGCATTTTGATTCATGTTTTTATGCCCTTCAGTTCAATGACGAAAGTGAAAAGGATATAGACTGAGGCCTATGGAGAGAGGAACGAACGTGAAGACTGTCGAAGTGTCTGTGGTTACAAGTCCATCTTGGTGTCTATAAATAGCTGGAAAGACTTGCAATTTATGAACTGTTGCAAATTCCTAGGAAAACAAATTTCAATACAATATAGATGGTGTTTATTTTTGTTTCTTTTCTTTAAAATTACCCATTTAGTATTACTTGTAAAGAAGAGACTCAACTCAGTTCAGAGTACAGCAGGAACAGTTCTGGGAGCTGTCAACTTTCCTCAAACTCAGATTCATGATTTGCATTAACCAGGCTGGTAAACTATCTGATTAGAGCTGCTGGTATGGTGTTATTTGCTGATAACTGAATGCGAATTACACGGACAACCCGCCCATCAGCCAGGTCAGACCACCAGGTCATGGACACACACAGTAATTACAGTTGACTTAAAATAACAGTTTGCCTAGGGGCTGAGTCAATGTGCCATCAGTAACACATGCAAATGCATCTAGAACACACAGCCCTTTCAGCTTATTCCTTTTCAGCTTCCCAAATCTGTGGTGACATTGAAAACTCCACAGTTAGGGAAAGAAAAAGCTAGAGCTTACCATTTAGAAAGACTGAAGTAATTTCTAGTTGCAAAATAGTGGGAATGATACACGCTAACTAAATGCCACATCAGGGGGATGTGTTCACAGCTGTGCCTCACTTGATATTCTCCTGCGCAAGGTAGAGAAGTATCAGTCAATAAAAACATTTCAGGGTAATTGATCTGCTTGAACAATATCCACTATCTACATTGTGATTTACACTCTCAAAATTGAAGTTTCAGACTGCAGTTTCACAGAAATCTCGAGTCCCGTAATACCACTATTTTCAATAAGGATTTGGAAGAAGGACCAAGGATGGCACTTAACTGTACGTGCAGTATTATGCATTAAGAAGGAACAGTAAACAGCCTGAGCTTATTGTTGTTATTCTTATTACATAATTCAAAGGTACCTTGACAAAGCTGAAGAAGTGACTAAAATAAACAAGATGCAGCTCAATAGAAAAAGGTGTGAATATGCTGCACTTAGGCACTCACCAAATCAAAGAGAAAGAGCAAATGGTGCAAAGGAGAGAATTACAAAGTCAAAGAATAACGTAAGCCAGCAGTGTCATGTTATTGCAAAATAGGCAAGCCATTCTCTCACGTATTAGGAAGGCCTGCTAGGTAATCTAGTTGGTCTAATCCACCCTGAGGGTACCTTCTCCTAATACAGAATTCACTCTATTCAATGCACTTTGCTGGGAATTTTGGAAGATCGCAAAGGACAACAGCAGGAATGATCACATCCTAGAACAGAGATGAAGGAACCTGTCAGGAAAGCATGAGTGAACTAGATTTGTATAATCCTAAAAGAATTGCCTTAATTAGAAGGCTTTAGGAACAGCCTGCCTGTCAGGAGCTCCATGGGATTAGCTAAACCCACCTGTTCCCCTGCATCAGTGGAGGATTCTCCAATCTGTATGACCCCATCACCAAGAACGACCTCCAAGGATGATACCCCAGCTTTGTCTTCACTATATAAAACTAGAACATAATGATACACGATCTTGATTAATCATATTAACTAAAATAATGGTATACATCTGCTTTGCAGTCATCATAGAAATGAGCAACCTTGTTCAGGTTTGGCTCCATTAAGTTGGTAAAGATGATTTTAAACAGCATGGTCCAAGCCAAAACTGCAGTTATTTTACCATGCTTTATGTAAAACTGCTTGAATATCATAAACAAATTCCAACATTACATAAATTTTTAGTGCAGATAAACTCCAGAGGTAGTTATTGTACAGACTTCATGAGCATATATTCTCTTTCCTCAGAGACAAAATTAAAAGAGGAAAATAAGTTCCCTCAGAAAAAATTCTCCACTCACGCAAAGAGTAAATTCAATGCTGCATTATCTAAAAGAGCAATCTCTAAACCATAGATTTTTCTCCTAGTGTTATAAAAAGTCCCCTCTACAGAACTGCAGGACCAGCCACCCTCTAACACCATGAACAGCAGGAGTTCCCCCTCCATTACACATCGCTCCAGAGACAGCATGTTTCAATTCCGTACCCCACCTTGTGTGACTGTATTCACAAAGCAATGAAGTAACTTCACTCTTTTCCAAGGAAGTTTTTAAAGAAAGAGATCTCTACAGGTTGTGGAGAGAGGTTAGGGTTTTCTCCTTTTCACTTTTCTCTAGGATATCAGTGGACAAGCTAATGCAATCAGCGCCAACTCATTTGCTTTTACTCTCCAGCACGTTGAGAGGTGGGCTGACAGGAGAGCTAGTGGCACCATGGTCACCTTCAAACGCTGTAATTGATTGACATGACATGCTGCTAGTGAAGTGGTTACCCTTCAGTTATTATCAGTGAATATCTCTCTAAAGTGTTACTTCAATTGCAACCTATTACAGCACTTTACTTAGCTGCGGAATTTTGAAATATGTTTCTTCTAAGGAAGAAACCAGTGCTTGCTCTGAAAAACACCTGCAATCATTATTTGAATTATAAAGATTTCAGGAGTATTTCCTGTAATTGTGATCTATTCAGCAGCAGATCAAAGACTACAAAAGACTGGAGAGTCAGCCTGCATTTTAAAATTTGTATTCCTGAAGTATCCCTCTTCACCTAGAAGCAACCATACAACTATTGAGAGCTTTCACTTGCTTTGGGAAAGAATACTTCACAGTCCAGTGGCAGGAAACACAAACATCACAAACATCTCTTCAGCTTATTCTTCTCCTATAGAAGAAGAATAATTCTTTTTAACTAAGTGGGAAGAATTATTTAATAAAGTTTACATAGTAAGGTGTAGAATGCGAGAAGAATCTTTAAGGACTAGTACCTAAATATACAATACTTGAGTATCTGTGCTTTCTTTCCCTCCTCACCCGGCACTGTTACTGTTATCTTTGCTCTAAGTTTCTGGCTTAGGTAAAAAAAAGCATCAGACTGAAGTCTGCTATCCTCTGCACTGCACGAGAGTGGAGTTCAAAGCGAAACAGCCTTTCCCAGGCCAAATTCTGCTCTTTTCTATGTCAATGTAAGCCTAGTGTAACCTCACTAAGCTGTCTTTGTACTCACACCTGTACAATTGAGAGCAGCCTGTCTGTATGATCGTCTTTTCAGACATTTGCTGCGGTTCCAAAAGGGATATATACCATAAAAATCTTCACTACTTCTTCATATATAGAAAATCATGAGTGTAAGTTTGGATGGCCTTGAGGGGTCACCTAACTTGCATCTCTGCTTTTGGAAGGTTCACCTTTCCCTAAATCATTGTTGTAGTTTAACCCAGCAGCCGGCAGCCAAGCACTAGACAGCTGCTTGCTCACCCGTCCCCTTCGCCCCCAGCGGGATGGAGAGGAGAAATGGACAAAAGGGGAAACTCATGGGATGAGACAAAGACAGTTTAATAAGGCAACAAAGGAAATACTACTACTACTACTGATGATAATGAATATGAAAAACAAAATATATACAATATAATTTTCTCACCACTCAACGACTGATCCACAGTCAGTCCCCGCGCAACAATCATTGAACCTGGAAATCACGAGTTTTGTTAAACTCCCAAAAAAAGAGAGGACTGAAACTCCTGGGAAAGAGAAACTCCTGGAAAAGAGAAGAGCAGATAGCTTGCTGCCCCCCCAGCCACCCTCCATTCATAAACTGCGCATGATGTTTCTGTTGTGGAATATCTTCATTGGCCAGCTTGGGCTGGCTGGCTGGCTGTGCTACCTCCTAGCTCCTGCACACCTGCTCATCAGCTGAATATAAGAAACTGGAAAAAGTCCTTTATTTCATAGCGACAACTGCAAACATCAGTGTTATCAACATTCTTCTTGTACTAAATCCAAAACACTGCAGCTACTGAGAGGAGAATTAACTCTATCCCAGCCAAACCCAGGACAATCATTCCTGACAGATGTCTGCAAAAAGCCACGTTAAGCCTTCAGTGACAAAAATTCCACAGCATCTCCAGGCAATATGTTCCTGCACTTAATTACTGTTACCTTTAGCCTTTTTCCTAACCTTGATGTCCCTCACTAAAATTTAGCATCAGTATTTCTAGTCCCATTCCCAGTGCTCACAGTGTCCTCTCTCTCTCTAGCAAGTGTTTGATACTGGAAAAATTGTTATCCTGACTCATTTCAGTCTTCTCTGGACTAACCCAGCTCATTCTGTCCACACAACACAATTAGGAAAAACTTGTTAAGCATCCACTATGCCATATCTCCAGTGCTCGTTTATGAGACCAGCACACCAGGTACATCTGGATGCAGCTGCTTGGTGTTTGGAGCACTGTCCATCGGGGCAGAGACGCTGTGCATTGGGATGATACAGAAAAAGGAGAGCAAGCCCCAGCAGTGTCCAGTGTCAGAAAACCACCTGAACCAGTGTGGGCTGATGATCTCAGCCACAGATGGAGCTTCAAAGGGAAATTGTTACTGCACTGTTTTTACCAGAAAGAGCCTTCTATTAATAAACTCTGTCAAAACATTTGAAATTAAAATGCAATGATGCTTTTAAAGGATCGAAGCAGCATGGAAAGTTAGTTGTCAGAATTGTCAGAACAACACTTTCCCTCTGGTACTTTCTTGTTATTAATCACAGTAGTTCCCCAAACTTCACCTGCTAAGCAGGGGTTTGCCCTCTTCACCCAGGGAATGCACTGGAGTCACAGCAAAGCAATCACCATAAACTTCTACAGTTCACATGAAGCGGTTGGTCTCACAGGCACAAGGAGCATAACGAAAGGGAAATATCCTCTTCTCCACATCCGCTTTTATGGCTTGAGAGAGGGGACTCTACTCATACTCCAGCCACCGCCTCATTAATATTTAAGCATACTAGAGGAAAAAATGATGCATACACACCACAGAGGTTGCACACAGAAAAAGCAGTTGAGGCAAAGCATTCATTCTGTTCACTACATCCAGAACAGCAAGTAAAACCATATTTCTGTCAGGAACTTTTGAGTGAAATACCACTTAGCAATTGAACTCATTACACCCTCTACTTTGTGGATAAACAGAAAAAACAAAACCAAACCATTTTTCTTCAAATTAGTGGCATAAGAGTCAGCTACATATGTTTTACAGAAGTTCAGATGAATTTGTGGAAGAATCATTTCATGCATACTATGCCAATGAGAATGATTATCAAAGCTTATTCTCTAGAGACCAGGGTGCTCAGCTAAAACAGAGGAGGAATTAACAGAACACATGTCAAATCAATTACAATAGCTACACTGCTTTCTCCTACAAGCCACATTTGCAGTTCCTGCAGTGAACATTGATATAATTCCCAGAGAAATACAACATCTTCAGCTTTTAGGTTCTCACAATGATGGAGCTCTTTCATACTTTAAGTACTAAGGATAATGCAAAAAGAGCGGCAGGACGAGTCCACGCTTCAGAAAAAGATGTGCATTTATGATACGACTCCCTGTAGTTTGAGAAAATCAGAAAAACTTATCTGCTACCAGCCATAAAGATGTTTCTCCACATGTGCTGCTTGGTGAACATTTAGATAAGAATGTAAGAATGAGAGCCAGATCTTGAAAATCACCCATGCAGAACTGAACACAAACAACTTACTTGCATGATTGCCACAGCTGGATGCCCAAGTGTTTGCAAATGCTCAAGCAATATCAGTTAGACACCCAGCTGGTGAATTTACGTGCAAATGCCATTAAAGAAATGAGCCATACTAGAAAATAGTTACACAGAATATGAGTCTAAAAGTAAATGTAGTTGGCTATAAGCAAACAAACTAAATGAAATTCAGCAGTATGCTGTATCATCATGGCTCAATGTCCAGATGGAGATCGGTGGCAAGTGGTGTCCCTCAGGGGCCTGTACTGGGACCAGTACTGTTTAATATTTTCATCAATGACATGGACAGTGAGATCGAGTGCACCCTCAGCAAGTTTGCCAGTGACACCAAGCTGTGTGGTGCAGTTGATGAGCCAGAAGGATGGGATGCCATCCAGAGGGACCTGGACAAGCTGGAGAGGTGGGCCTGTGTGAACCTCATGATGTTCAACAGGCCAAGAGCAAGGTCCTGCACACGAGTCGGGGCAACCCCCAGTATCAATACAGGCTAGGGGATGAAGGCATTCAGAGTAGCCCTTCTGAGAAGGACTTGGGGGTACTGGTGGATGAAAAGCTGGACATGAGCCACCAATATGCGCTCGCAGCCCAGAAGGCCAACTGTGTCCTGGGCTGCATCAAAAGAAGCATAATGGTTTTAAACTAAGGGACGGTAGATTTAGACTGGATATAAGGAAGAAATTCTTTTACAATGAGGGTGGTGAAACACTGGAAAGGGTTGCCCAGAGAGGTAGTGGAGGCCCCATCCCTAGAAATGTTCAAGGTCAAGCGGGATGGGGCTCTGAGCAACAAGATCTAGTTAAAGATGTCCCTGCTCACTTCAGGGGGTTGGGCTAGATGACCTCTAAATGTCCCTTCCAACCCAAAGCATTCTATGATTCTATGATCATCTTTTAATCATGATTTCCAAGCCACTTAGTTTCAGTTATCTGACGATAAGTGTTTGTGCATTGCCATCACAGGGATACTTCAATGGCTGTCATTAAAGTATGAGAATTTTTGTAGTGGTTTAGTGCCGAGTTTCAGCATCCGTGCAGGGACAGGAACGACTCTCACACATTGATGCAATGCACAGTCAGTTCACTTTATTGCTCTACTTGCGTGGTTATATACATTTTTCATATCTGCACACGCGATCACGCTTATTCGGATAGGCTACAGACATAAATCACGCGCTGTTCATGCGCCCCATATTCCCTTATGATTGGTAACTATGCACTAACACCAATAGCAACAGACCGCCTCCATGTCCTTGAACATATCTTGTTTTTGCTAACCCACATCATGTGCACTATCAGAACTTTCTCAATTGTTATTCTTAGCTGCCCTTTCCAGTGGCCTGTTCAGTTATGCTAACTGTTTTGCTTAAGCAGCCTAGTCATGCTAACTCTGAAGCTACATCAACCCCAACAGTTTAGCATAAAGCCAGTTGACGTTTACTATTTCATAATAAGCATTGTTCAACAAGCAAATTCAATGAGAAACCATACTACTGAAAATAGCAGTGATTTCTGTTATACATGCGTATCATTTCTGCAAGAGCAGGCAACAAATCGTCTGGTTCTTATTCTCTGGTTTAGTTGCCCATCTGCCAAGAATTATCCAGGAAAGGCAGTGGCATTGAAAATTGCAACAACTGCTCTAACATTATTAACCTCTTTCCTATACTTGCAATATTCCAAAAGTACATATGTAAAGTGTGCAAGTTTCGTGAGCTACATTTACCTAAACAGGAGACACTTCTGCCAGGATGTGCCTTGGACCATCTAGCATCCTCAAAAAGGTGTTTACAGAATAATAGCTAGTACCACAAATGTTCAGAAACATTTTTCTGAATGGATTCTTGCAGAAAACGAATTCAACACATTCTTTGTGACAACAACAACAAATGTATACTATATATAAGAAATCTGATAAGAGAAGCTTAAAAAAACATTACTAATGAAAGCCTAAAACCTGTTCTACTTGAGCTTGAACTATTTTTACTCATTTAAATTCATATAAGCCCTGATTCAGCAAAAGATTTTCAAGCATGCACTTAAGCAAGTAATTAGGAAGTCAAAGGTTTTACATAGGTTTAATACTAAAATAATACTGTAGTGAATCAAGAACTACAGAAATCCGAAGTGTTTCAAATGCCAACGAACACACTGCTTAATATGATAAGGTATGACATCTTTGAAATCTGATACAAATAATTTTTATCCATTGAGATAGACAGACTCAGCATTTATCCTTCTGCAATTTCCCAAACTAAATTAGTGACAAGAGTGCTCTTTTATTGTACCCTCAATGCAACAGGAGCATTAAGATTCACAAATAAAGGGACAGCATTCAAGCAAAATGTGCTAATACATGTTCCAATAACCCTGTGGAAACCAAGATTTATGTAAGTCAAAGCAAACTTTGGAGGTGATATTCCCCCCACAACTATTCACTGAAGAAACAGGACCCCTTCAGCACTGAAGCTATTTTTTATACTGCTGCTGTTTACCTTGTGTGAAAGAAAAATGCTCCAACGCTTTGTGTTGTGTGGGTGATGCTCCCATTTCCCAACTGAGTTAGGCCCAACGTTTATAGCAGGGGTAAAGTATTCTAAATTGGCGTGTATCAGTACAGTGACTCAGTGATCACTGTGCAAGTGGGAGGACTTCAAGCATGTGACATTGCATCTCATATTCTTGCTGTCACAAATGCAAATGTTAGAGAATTTAAACTCATTTTTCTCTTGTCGCTTTAAAATCCTAAAAGGGACCTTTGATCATTCAGCAGCCTGTTAAATATTCAGTAGTCAGGAAGAAAGGATTTTTTTTCTGTTCCAAAATTGTTTAACTGGTTTTAGATCTAATACTAATTCCTTCATGTGAATACAATGTATCAACATTTGCCCACTTCTCCAGCAAAAAAAAAAATCCTCAAATAAAAAACTGATGCTTCTCCTAAACTTTAATGAAAAAAAGACAGAATTTATATAAACAGACAGAAGATCGGGTAGTGAACTCCATGAGCTACACAATCTGTAAGCACAGAACATACGTACATCTTGGGTGCTTCTACGAAATAAATTTTAATTACTTTGTCCCCTTTCAAAGCTAATAATGGCTGGAGACATGGTCACTCATTGAACACAGAGCTAACTCTGCTATCTTCAAAGGTGTAGGACATCAGTCCTGCTGGCACCAATAAAACTAAAGCACTTAAACGTGTTAATCCCACTGAAGTGCATGTGATGGTGTTTCACAGTAGTATTAATCACACATTATGAGGATATGTGTCTCTCTAACCCGTGAGCTGAAATTAAACACCTGGGAGCACTGGGATTTAACTAGCCCTGTTGCTCAGGCTCTCCTCTGTTAGCAGCCTAAGGAGAGATGGCTCTTCCACACTCCCACACAAACCCTCTCCCGTGCTCGTTAGCGTGTCTGTTATATTAATGACTCATCTACATCATAAAGTACCAGTTCAGACCTTTTGTTAATCACCTTCAGCACGCTGGCTTCTGCAGTTTGCTCAGAGTCCCTGCGTTATGAATAATTCAGCCTTCAGCCTTACAAACACAGGGAAGAAGTCTGTGGGTCAGGCCTTGCACTTCAGCAACCACTTTCTAACTTCACAGAAAATACCTTGCGGTCACAATCCTTTTTTTTTATCCCAGCCCAGTGCTCGGTATCTCCTGGATATTTGCTACCAGCCAAAATACTGCCTTCAAAATGTGATTGTTAAATTGTATGGATGGCCAGTCGGTCACCACTGGTGTATTCCCAGTGCTGTGCTTGTACAGAGCACTAGTCCTGGACCACAGCCCAGTCTACATTTCCTATAGAAAAAGCACTGACTAGCTTGTACAACAGTATGAAAAACCTTGAGTAAATAATGAATGCACTGTACTGCAAATTGCTTTGTTCTTCAAGGGAAGGAAAAAATCTCCCACAAAATATTCTGCAAAAGGCTCTATATGTTTTATGAGAATGAGAAAGCTGTTGAGCAGAGCTGCAGGTTGTGGGGAGGAGTGTTGACTTTTGATGGACTATTGCCACTTTCCCCTGCATCCCAGCCACTATAGGTTAGATTCACAGCTACTTCTTTACATCCCTTTCCATGTCAACTAACTGTTTCTTAATTATTTCTGTAACAACTTCATCTTATTCCATTTGACAAATGACCTCTTTGTATTAAAGCTAGCTACAAAGTAACTTGGCCTCATCCTCTAGATTAAAACAGGTTTCACACAAATAACACCAGGGCAAAGTGCACTGTTAGCAAAAACTAACAACGTGTAACTGATGCAAATTTATGTCCACCCATCGGCTGGCCCATTAGTTTGGTTGCTAATAAACTTCAAAACCGCTGTCAATCATGCAGACAACCCAAGAGGCTATATCACAAACACTAACTCTCCCTTCTTACATGGAGAAGTGTACCATTTGATATAGAGATTACAGCTCAGACTCAGTAGCACAAGAAACTTGATAGATATGTAAGTGATGCATCAAGGCTGTACCACTCTTTGACATGTTATTTTCTTAAAATACATATTATCTAGGTTTCTAGAACAACATATTCAGCAGGTGTATATCAGAGCAGTTGAGCTGACTTCAGACCCCATGATCAGTCACTTATCTACCATGATAGGTCGCTTATCTACCAAGACTGTAATTTACCCCAAATCATTGCAACTCTAAAAGGAAAATTCATTAAGTCTATAAATCATCTTGGAGAGGCTGTTATGCAGTTCTCACTGAACGCTCAGCTGCAAGATCTAATTAACTGGAATACAAAACACTGATACAATTTCAGAGAAAGACTGGTTGATCACACAGTCACAGTATAATTTGAATTCTCCAGTACACACACATTAAATTGCTGAGACGGTCCTGATTAGGCAGAACAGTTCAACTGCATTCTGTGAAGGCAGGTAATTTTGGCAGAGACTCAGTTCTGAATGATCTCACTTGTTCTTCTGAAAGACAGAAGCTACTCCACGGCAGATGATGGAGGTTTCGTTGTATCCAAAGCAAAATTAAATTTATTAGCTAGTTTATACAGTGTACGTACCAATGGAAAATGACACAAAACCCCAGGAATACTACTAATATAAAAAGCAAAGTTCATATTAATGAATATGTGGACAGGGGTCCATGAAAAAAGTGGTAACCTTTTCTTCATATTATAAAGCTGATGAACCTCTCTGATGCTGAAGGAAAAGTAACTTCGAGTAATAGAAGTTTAATGATCAGAGTGATCCTAGGAGAGGAAACGCACTCATTTTGTCCATCTGTGAGGGTGCGTACTGAAGCTGTTCATCACTTCCTGGGCTTTAGTTTGTGAAAAATAATCATCACGTGGAAGTCTAGTCTCTCCCTTCTCAGTAACCATGGCTGAAACAGTTGTTTGAATATGAAGTTTTGGGCTTGTGTGGCCTAGTAACAATTCCTTATTTTTATCTTCTTGTGTCACATCCATGAGAACTGCTTTTCATTGAGACAGTATTAAATGGTTATATTTTATTTTATTTTGTTTTAAATCTGGTGAGCAATTTCCACCTCCAGATTATAAAACTGAGCTTTTAAAGTGCTAATGTTTGTCTTAGAAGTTTTGGAGCATAAATTCAGAGGAAAAGAAAATACTATAGCAATATACATCTGTTTGGGAGGGATGCAGATTTCATATCAATGGGCCAGGAAAAAAACAGGTGTCATTGAGCATCTGGTCCAAAACCTTGCAGAAAAATTTCTTGAACCACAGAGGTTCCTTCAGATACCTCTGACTTTCATTAATACTCACTCATTTTGTTTCTTTCATACAGTCAAGGCAGAATATTTGCAGCTTTATCTGAAAGCTTTATAGCACAAACTGATTTGGTAACTCAGGTGCCACTCTGCAATGAGCAACCAGCAATGTTTAATTTCATGAATATTTCCCTGTGGTGTGACAGGCAAGAAAAATGGAAATAAATGACATTCTGAATATACAATAATAATAATATAAAAAAAAATCAACAAAGTAACGCAGACATCTACTGAAAAACCTGTCAGCATCTTTTGGGGCACTGATTCCCAGAGAGCTGGTTAACTTCAGCTCAAGTGGTCTGCTTCAGCCAAGCCAAAGGCACAGATCTTCACATATGGCTCACTCCGCAAAGGAAGGGGAAAGCTTCTTCCCTGATTGCAGCTGCCAGACTGAACCCACAAAATCCTACAACACCACTAAGACAGGATGTACCAGGCTAAGTGGGTAATTTCCTAGTGCTTGTGTCTTGGAAACACCACTCTTCATTTCCTTCCACAGGACAACTGTTTGTGCCTAGCCTAAAGGAGATGTCCATTCTTCCTCTTGCCTGCCTAAATAAATACCTTTCTGGCATACATGTGGCTAAGCACAGAAAACAACCTACTTTTATACATGCTACTTTTATACATGCTACATATGAGCAATACATTTTGCTGTCAGACAACAGTCTGAGACCTGAGCTCATCACAGCAAGGGGCAGCTCACAGCTGACAAATCTCCCAGCCCAGCTGAGCTCATGTCTCAGGTGGCTTGCTTTTCTGCCTGAAATACATTTTGCTTCCCCTTCTGCTTCTGATTTTTTTATGCTTTAGGTTCACAAATCCAGCAGACGTGTTGCCTGCCCCTCAAAGTCACAGCTCCTCGGGCAGATAGCCCCTCAGCGAGGACCTCACCATCCCCACCTCACCGTGCTTTTCACCTTGGGTACAAGCAGTCCTCCAAGCCCAGCCAGCCTTGACCTGTTGCAATGAACAGTCCTCTGCTGTTACATCGGAAGATGTCCTGGCCCAAGAGGCTAGACCTTTGGAAGTGATGAAGCTTCTCTCCTCCACATCCTCAAAGGAGCACCTACCCCGCTCCAAGCCCTATGGCTGCTGATGGATGGCCGTCAGAGCAACTCCTCCAGCATGCTGGTCTGGTAGTTGAAGACTAGCAAAATGCAGTACTGATCAGACCTGCAATATCACTCAATATTCCACCTTAGGGAACATAGATGCTGCTGCTTCACCACTTCGATTCTACGTTTTAACTGATACTGAGACGTGCAATCTCAGTAAACTATCCAGTAGGTGTCCCAGCACAGTAAGAGCACTTATCAAAATACTAAAGGAGCTTTCCAGTGCATATAAAATAAGTTTTTATCCCCTTCCACATTACATTTCTTTACTTTAGTCTTGGCAATCTGACACTGCTCAATAGCCCATATTTAACCAATTGCAAATTAAAAGTACTCTTTCTACATGGGAGTTTTAACAAAGTAATTAACTCTAGCTGCTGAGCTTGCCAAAATGCTGAGCGAACTCATTCTGCAGAAATCCCAGACTGAGTTTCCACTGGAAAGTTTTTCTGGATTAGTTGTACATACTGGGATCATGAATCCAGTCTGTCTTCACTGATATGTCCATATCAGCATCAGCTTTCGCAATGCAGTTCTTCCACTGGTATGGCATACTCTGAAAAACTTCCTTAATTTTTTTTTTTTTCCTACTATTAAAGCTATGTTGACATTTGGTATGAAGTTCCTCAGACAGCTATACCAGTATGTCTGTGCCTTCTATATATAATCTTTCTTCCGACATCTCTCATAACCTCTCATGGTACACACAGAAATCTCTTCAAGCTTTCCATACATTCAGTGACAGATTTAATTCTGTGTTTGCCAGGCTGAGGAGAGTACAGATCTGCTAGCACTTCTCCAAAACCTTTCTTCCCTTTCCCATTCATTATTAGACTGCGTAGTTAGTTGTTCTGTCCCAGTGCCACATTACTGCTGAGAAAGAGCCTATTTTGAAGTCTGTAAAGTTCACAAGCAAAAACTGCTCTTTGATATGTACTCTTCACAAACTGCACAACAGGATCCGGCTCCCAGTCCCTCCCATAGCAAACCTCTCCATGTCCCAGACTGCTTCTTGAAGTTCATTTGAAGTGTGGAGTGATGAGTTTTGCACCACTACAAAGTCAAATAATCCTAGACAATTTCTGTTTTCTTCATGAAGTATTGGAGGGAAACCTGAAAATAAAATCCTCACTGCTGATACAAAGCAGTGCCTTCCAAATGCAAACAAATCTTTGTATGCATGCAGACACTTTTGGTACTGTGCTGTGACATTACCAGATGTGACTATAACACAATCTCTGCTTTGGAAAAATTACGATTATTTTCACTGATTTTTTTTGTGAGAGAAGGAAAATGCTAAAATTCAGGTAAAGTTCTTCAAAGGGCTACATTAGAGATAACAAGATAAGCAAAACACTCAAAGAAACATGAAACACCATCTGCTTTCCTTTATCTTCTAATGTCTACCAGTATTTCCATGTTGCCAACATTAGTCAGTCTCCTCATGATACTGGGTGTTTTTCTTAAGCTCACAGCTCCCATAATCAAAATTACACAATCACAATTTGTTTAAAATAAATTTTAAAAATTCCTATCCACCTGATGCCTGACAAAACCAATGCAAGCCAGAAGCTCAAAAAGCGAGTTAAAACTATGTAGACATTTTTGGACTGGTAAATGTATTATGATATTATGATATTAAGTATACTCAAGGGACTATTTTCCAAAGTAGCTCAACTTCCACAGGGGTACTAAAGGGATAGCCAGACTTAAGATCCAAGGCGGCATACTGAGTCTCTCAAAAATCTGGTTTTAACTATGACAGCAGAATATTTGAAAAATCCCGTTCCAAGCCCCGTTTTTACATTGGCATAGCTCTTGAGAGAGACATCAATTGAACTCTCTGCTTTTGGAAGCCATGTAATGCTCGAACAGTGAACTGACCGTTGATCACAAGGCTCGTTCCCTCCTCATCCAAGCACAGCCCATGTTAGCGTCTAGCAGCAAGGAGTGAAAGCTCCGCCTCTCCTGCCAACTGCAGACTAACAGGATTATGTGTTACTCAGCTGCTTCACACGGTTTTTATTTTCATGTAAAGTGAAGAAAGTTTTCGCTATTCTTAAACAGAAAGTATGCCACGGTCACTGCCTGCTGACACCAGGGTGCAGCAGGCACTGGAGAGGTACCAGCATGCCCTTGGCTGGCAGGTGGAGAAGGGCAGCCCAGCAGTGTTGCTCACAGCACCTGGGTGATTTGGGTCGCTTTAGGTGTAGCCAGCACCTGGGAAATGCATGTAGTACCCCTGCTTTCTCCCCACTGCATCGCCAGCATAGGCGCCAACAAACGCCTCAGCCCCAGCCTCGGCCTTTAACAATACCCAAAGTCTTTAACCCCGTCACCCTGCTCATCTGTTTGAACTGGTAAGCAGGAGCTGTGCTACGTAAAACCACTCTGTTCTCTGCAAGCAAAGTTACAGCCTGAATCTCGGGAAGTGCAACATGCTCCATGACGAATATCTGACTCGTGTAAAGCCTGTATCACCAACAGCATCTATCACAGCCAGAGAACAGGGTACTTGCCCTCAGGTTAGAAGCTATTTTGATGTCGTATGTGTTAAGGAAGAAATATGCACAAGCCTAGATAGCTGGTGCAAGCAGGCTTGAAGGAACATGATGTGACCCTGATCCCCACCACCCTTACTCAGCCCGAGCACTGGGGTTTCCACAAGAAAGTTGAAACTAACAATACCTACCAGCTCATTTTTAATGTCAGCACCCTGATGTCCTGATCCCACTCAGGATTTCTGTGTACACACTCTTAAGTTCACATACCCACACAGAAGAACAAATGCAAGCACACACATGGTCCTTTACATGAACCCAGTCCTGGTGTTTCTTGCAGTGTGATTTGTGGGAGGCTATTTTCAGAGTTGCATATATTTCGCTTTCTATATTTTCCAATATGAAATAGTGCAGTTAGTAATTACCTTACAACCGTTACAGGTTTTCTTCCCCAACTGAGCCAGGAGAAAAACAGGATTTCAGAACATTTGAATGTTTCTTATAAAGTCACCTCCCTCTCTTCTTCGCTGCCGAGACTCCAACCTCAATAAAACAAAGCCTTTCCTCCTCCACAGTTCAAACCACTGAGCTCATTAACTGCTTAATGAATTTTCTGCTTTCCTGCTGCACAGCTGCAAGCCTCAGCCTGTTTTCTAAGTATCAACTTATTTTTTTGTCCTTTTTATTACCTGGTTCTGTGCACAGGTTTCCTGCATGCCGTGTGGACTGCGCCATGTGTCTTCACAGCAGGAAATGAAGAAATTTATAAAACAGCAGTATTAAAATTATTATTAAAACATTTATTTGATATGTCATATAAAACAGCACCAAACCCAGAAGTTCCTAATTATATTACACTACATTAAGAAAACAGATAAAATGTGTAAAATATAATGGAAATTAAAAATACTTGATATAATGTACTTTTACTTTGAGATGTTATCAGGTATATTATGTTTCACAACATAATTTAAGAGTGCAATAAAGCCTTAAACATTAGAGAACTATATCACTATAGTTTATCCACTATGAATAACTCTGCTAGAGAAGACAAGAATGTCTAACTGGCCTCTCAGGAATTCTTTTTGGATGAATTATCAGAGGGTGGTTGGATGTTCAAAAGTAGACAGCTTTTAGAAACCTGTTTCTGGAAGATTATCCTATTTAGTTAGTCGCTTCTGAAAATCAGGCCAGATTTTTATTTCTGTATCTGTCAGTGCAGATCATCTAAATCAATCATTTAAATTATGTTTACTTTTTAACCATTAAGAACGAGAATAAAAAGGAGAGACCACAAAATTATCTGCTTGGTTGATCTCTGGCTGCTACTGCCAGTAAAGATGTTACGGGGGGAGCAGATCTATGTTTGACACATGCAGGAATGCATCTTTGTAAGATACTACAAATCAGATCAAATGACAGCATTCAACAGCTGCTACTAACAAGGGTCACCAACACATGTTCAGAAGGCATCTTTGAACTAACTAGTGAGCTCCCACACTGCAATAGCTTTCTAGAAAGAGAACAAGCAAGTTTCAAGTTTATGTTTTACCTGATCAGAACCACGTAAGGCTAACATGCTTGGCATTCAGCAAAAGGCCCAGATCCAAAGTCAGTGCCATTATTTCCAAAAGCCCAGTCAGTTTTGGATTGAGCTTTGTGGCTGAAAATTTTTCAGGACTAGATCTGTCACTGGTGTCTTGGATGCTTAGAAATGATAACAAAAAGAAAAAATATGAGGCAGTCAGCCTTTTCACATATTTTCTGCATTACGTGGACCCCTCTAGCATTACCAATGTTCTTAACTTGCATTGCCACAGAAAACGCAGATGAAAGCAGTTAGGAAACAGCAATGATATTGGAAAGCATTGTCATTTTAGGGAACAGTCCTACAGACTACAGACAAAGCCAGTGACAGCATCTCTTTCCACCTTCCAAGCCTTCAATTTCCCTGTGCTGAACCGTAGGGAAATCTCATCCTTGGTTCTAGGAGGGAGAGGAGAGGTGGGTGGACAGTGAGCAGACAAAGTGTTTTTTTAAGAGTAACCATGTAAGCAGAGCCCACAAACTACTAGCAAATAGCTACAGAAGAACTGCAAGAAAAAACAAGAATTAGTCACTGCCACCCGCAAAAAACTATGCTCCAGTCTTTTTTATAGTGACTTTTCCTGAGGCCAAAGTCAGGCCAGGTGTCCTACTGCTCTTGCTTGCAAAGTGGGAATAACTACTGATCCTACACAGCCATTTCACAGCAATGCCTGTACAAAGGGGAAGAGCATTCTTCGTTTCTCCTAACCTATCAACCCAAAGAAAACTGTTTTAGAAGAAATTTATCCTGGAATTCATGCTTCTACAGTGTTATTCAAATTAGTAGTGTGAATTTATTTTTCTTTTTCTTCTTTAAAAAAATAAATTGTTTATTTCAATATTGAATATAATTCTATTTATGTTATTTGGCATCTAAGAATTTGTTACAAAAACAAAGAACAGAACACGCGTAAACCAAATGTGCAGATAGCAAGGGAAACAGTCTCCTAAGATCTTACTGTGTAAAATCAATACAAAAAAGGAATGAACTGGCAAAAGCTGTCATTACTAATCCAGCTTCCATGGTGTAATGAAAGGAAATGTCTCATGGTGAAACTATGAAGTCCTCGCTTATGTTTGCTCTGTTGCTCTAGAGTTTCTGATGGGAAATATGTAAACTGATGAAACAGATCTCTCAACTACTCTAAACCAGTAAGAAAACAGAGAAAAAACCCAAAAGCTAGTAAGACAGCTTTGGACACCTGATTACATTCAACCTCTCTCCCCATCACTTACATGTAATGCTTAATTTTGTTTTTTTTCTAACGTGACCATTATGATAGCAGCTATGATACTTATGAGGACCAGTTATTGGGGGGACTCCATCCTCACTTAATTACCTTCTGGCAAATAGAATCATAGAATCATTTAGGTTGGAAAACACCCTTAAGATCTTCATGTGTAACCGTAAACCTAACACTGCCAAGTCCACCATGAAACCATGTCCCTAAGCACCATGTCTACATGTCTTTTAAATACCTCCAGGGATAGTAACTTCACCACCTCCCTGGGCAGCCTGTTCCAGTGCTTGACAACCCCTTCAGTGAAGAAATTTTTCCTAATATCTGATGTAAACCTCCCCTGATGCTACTTGAAGCCATTTCCTCTCATCCTATTGCTAGTTACTTGGGAGAGGAGACTAACACCTGCCTCACTACAACCTCCTGTCAGGTAGGTGTAGATACCAATAAGGTCTGCCCCTCAGCCTCCTCCAGGCTAAACAACCTCAGTTCCCTCAGCCACTCCTCATAAGACTGGTTCTCTAGACCCTTCACCAGCTTCCTTGCCCTTCTCTGGACACACTCCAGTCAATGTCCTTCTTGTAGTGAGCGGCCCAAAACTGAACACAGTACTCGAGGTGCGGCCTCACCAGTGCCGAGTACAGGGGCACGATCACCTCCCTACTCCTGCTGGCCACACTGTGCCTGATACAAGCCAGGATGCCATTGGCTTCTTGGCCACCTGGGCACACTGCTGGCTCATGTTCAGCCGGCTGTCAACCAGCACCCTCAGGTCCTTTTCCGCCGGGCAACTTTCCAGACATTCTTCCCCAAGCCTGTAGCGTTGCATGGGGTTGTTGTGACCCAAGATCAGGACCCGGTACTTGGCCTTGTTGAACCTCATATGATTGACCTCAGCCCATTGATTCAGCCTGTCCATATCATTCTGTAGAGCCTTATAGATCACACAGCACAAAGTGTCTTGTGTTAACCTGTCTTGCACAGGAATGATTTTTCAGAAGAGTGGTGCTCAAGGTCTGCTGTGGAGTCAAAGTGAGATCCAACGCAGTCTATACGCCACTGTCAACCATATCCAAGATTTTTCATGTTCTGAATGCTTTGCCCATTGTTCTTACAACTGGATGCCAAAGTTCTTAAATTTTACATAGACAAGAAAGAAACTTACTACAAGCTCTACAGGTAGGGAAATGGGACTTATGAGCTCTTCAGTGACTTAGTGTAAAGCTAGAGGAAGTTTATGACAGAGTAGAACCATTCCTCCTACTTCTCCAGCGGCCTCTGACACAAATTTCAAAGCAGCTCAAAATATATCCCAGGCATTTTAAGTTCAAGAGTTAAAAAATAATTTTGCCTAGCAATGTGTCCTTAAGGTATCTTACTTTCATGGAAGTTGTTTCAGTGATCCTTTTTGCTATAGAAATACCTAGTGTTCAGTATCAGCCATTTCACTTACAACTGGTACTGGAAGAACCTGGAAACAGCTTCACTTGATTCAAAGATGACCTTGAATTTTCTTCCCTGTTTCCTGCACTAATCCTTACCTGAATATCACTGTCCCCATTTCCATCAGAACAACAATTCATAGAAATTACTATTTTTTTTTTTTACAATATAATATAATATACCCATTTCTAATTTTCTCTTGACACCCTGGGAGGAAGTACACAGACTTCACTGCGAGGTCATCAGCTGCAAATGTCACTTCCCAAAATTTTTGTGGAGCCTCTCTTGACTACTTCCTTGTCTGCCATCAGGCAGGTTATCATGCATTATTGCTGCGTTCTCTGACTGCTTGCTTCCAAGGGCAAAACATCTAATTGTTAACGATTACATTCCCATAATTTACCAGCTTCATAACTATCCCTCAATTCAACTAAAGATGTCAAGATGTCTTGACAGAGCCTGCACATGTTCCATCTTCCTCCGTTTCATCCTATGAATAACAACTGTCCTTTGAACTCCTTTATCTTCTATGAAGAAAACCTGCCTGCATGTGTTCAACATACAGAAAATCCTCCCAGTTCTCAGTGGGAGAAAGGGACATGAATCTTACATAGAGAAAAAACGATATCCTCATTTAAACAAGTTTTCAGTGGGAGCTATATGAAAGCTTGTGTATTGCCTAAATAATGCTGTTCAGGATGAATATTCCTTTTGCTTTTTTTTTGTTGAAACATCAATTGTTGCTGAGAAAAAGGAAGCCTTAAACTATTTTTCAGCCACATTACGTTGGATATCTTGCTGAGTCTTTGCTGATCACTTTATATGCTGTCACTGTTTTTATCTTTTTGCCTGTTGAACTAATGTTTTTTATTTATTTTCACATGCTGTCCTTTGGAATAGCACAGATCACTTCCCCAGTGTAAGCTACTCCCCAGTATTACCTTAGCCACAGGTTGTGTACAGCTGTTTTGGCTGCATCCCCTCATTATTTAGTGTAAGTCACAAACTCTGATACTCATTCAGCCCCCATGCTGATCTTTCAAACACAGAAACATAGCTGACCTGTTACTTATCCCTAGTCTCTCATTGCAGCAAGTACGCTATCTGTCATTCTTTCTGTAAGCTCCAGCACCTCTGTTCATTGCCCTTAAAAAAAAAACAAACGGGGAGAGCATGCTATAGTACTGGATTCTCTTCTGTTCAAATGACTAAGCAGGTTTATTTTCTTTTGCTGCAGGAAAATATGAAGCCGAGTCCTCAAAGCATATGTAAGTATATCACCTGTCATTTGTGAGCTCCTCCTCAGGAGATCTGGTAGGCACGCCACCAAAGCTAAGCTCTAGGGCAAGGCTTCACCAGGCAGTTAGTGCCAAGTTCAGGTTGTTCACAGCAGTATTATGCTGGTGGAACATGTGATCCCAGATTTTGGCTGTGCAGTGACATCTCCACCAGTTTCCAGCAGGAGTCACAACTCACTAAAGTTTTCTCTGAACTTTCATCTGACATGCACTGTAGCCAATTTTCATTTCCCTGCTATCCCCTTTCTAGCTCTCAGTTTGTCTTTTGATTCTTTTTTTAGTCAGAAGCCTTAGTGTTTCTCCACTGAGAACCATAATAAAACCACTTCCTTGCAGAATTATGCATCAAAATGTATTTTAATGGGGAATAAGGTAATTGAAACACAAAAGGTGCTGAACTCTCAGCAAAGGTACAGAGAAATTATTAAGCCAACATAGAGAACAAGACATCTCCTGAACTTCCCAATAGAGGTCATTCCTTTTGCTTTAGTGACTACAGCTACAGCCTTTAGAAAAATTTTATATTTTAAAATTATCTCTGCTTTCTCTTTGTCACTCTGTGGTGGTAAAATTATTAACATTTAAGATTTGAGAGGTCTGGCTAAGAAGTTTATCCTTGCATAGCAAGGTTTTGGTATCAGGTGGGCCGGCTATAGTCCCCACTACCAAAACCTTGCCACACCAACCCAACACATTACTAAAAGAATACTCCTTTTGACTTAAAACTAACAGTTGGTGATCATTTCCAGCTCCACACTTCTGTACTAGGGTGATACTGGGTGTGCCACTCCTATGGGTCCACCAAGAACCGTCACCCCATGTGGTATCTACTATTTGATGCCTTCTGAGAACTGTTGCAACTAGGAAGCTATTTCAGTCCATCCCTCCCAGGGTTGGACATCTGGCTTTGTTAAGAGTGAAGTGATTGTTGTTCTTCACTTCTTTTTTTTCTAAACAGTCCATAGGTAGGGTGTCTGCAATCACTTGGCAGAGGGCAGGAGCAGAGGAGGAGATGCCCTGTTCTCTCACCATGTTCATAGTTAATAAAGCTTCTGTCTGACCTGCCCTAAATTGTACTTGCGTGGTTACGCGCTTGGAGTCCCCATACTCTCCAACAACTCTGTACCACATTTGTTTTGAACACGACAGAGTCATATCTTTCTCAGAGGCTCAAACAAATGAAACCAATGACCTTATTTCATCTCCTTTTCCCAAAAGGAGCAATAATTTCAGGGCTGCACTGTAGTTGGTGGAACAGTACGTCTTACAAATTAAAAAGCAAGAAATAGTGTTCCCACCAACATACTGCATAATGCAAGACTCGGAGATTTACTATGTTTTTCATGAGTCTTAACATACTGTACTGATCTATTCACATCGTACTGAATCCTCCTTTTTAGAAAATGCTCCTACACACACCATGCTAACAAAGATGACATTTAGGAGTTTTACCATGAGCCTTTTTTCTTCACAACTAATTTTGTCAGGGTAGGAGTATGTCTGTTATTTATGGCATGCATTTGGGTGGAGTGCAGGGTTTTAATCACTAGCTAGAGGAATTTTTGTTGTCGGAGTTTTTGGCCAAGTCTGTGTTCATTTAATAGTGGTTCAGAATTAGTAACAATGAGAAGCCCAGTTGGAGGCACTTTCAAAATACCTATTTTAGGGCACTTCTAATTAATCTCAGATTAGTCACCCTGAAGCTAGAATGCTAATTATGGGTCACTCAACAATTGCCTTGGACAGTGTCCTAATTTTTAATGCTACAATGACATCACTAATTTTATTGCTGCTGAGAAGAAAACAAAGTAATCAGTTGTTACTCTTTAAAACACAACAGAACAACCAGAAAATTCAGTTTCCTTTACCTGGAAATAGTCATAATTGTAGAGTTATTTGAAAATAAATCTTCCCTGAATTGCTTTCTGCCCTGCCAAGGATGGGCTGCAATTGCACAGAGAGTAGAGGTTAATAGGAGAGAATTGTGTCATTAAAAAAACTAAAATGGGTCTGCTATTCCACTTTCTCAAACAAACACTGTTTTTCCTCATTCATAGCCTTAGAGACAGAGTAAGAACACCCCATCTGAAGGCAACCTTCCCTCCAATTGCTTCCAAGGAGAGAGTAAAATAACCAGGACAAGCCTACATGAATAAACTAATAAAACCCACCCAAAACAAAAGATAAAAAACCATCTAGAAGTGAAATACCGTGTATTTCTGAAAGTCCAGTTACCCTCTCACCAAATTTTGTATCGAATACTTGACCAGACCTTCAGGTGATCTAAAATAATCATCAATGAAAATCAGTTGACAACCACCAACAGTTGCATGGTAGTCTGGCACTTCATGAACAAAACATTAGACGTCTAGGGTGCAGATTTGTGAATGACACTACACAGGTCCTAAAGCTGTTCTCATAGAATAGATCAGTAAACCTCCCACTGAGTGTACTGGTACAAGATGTAGGCAATCATTGTGCACAGCTGACAATCCCAGGCCTGGAGGGAAACAAAATCATGAGCAATAAAACACAAGAGCAACTCTTGTCTGACAAGATTGCTTCTTTTGTACAGAATTGCAAAATTAGTGGATTACGGGGGAACAGTGGAATTAATATATTTAGATTTAGCTGCTGGTATTATACCTTGAAATCTTAATTAAAAAATTCATTCAAATTTATTTGAATAAAAACAGGGCATTGTGAATTAAAATTGAGAGGCTGAAAAGAAAGAATTCCAAGAAATGACAGTGTTTCAGTTTGAAATAAGATGCCTGATTGGTTACTAAAGGGTTGAGTTTTTTTAAACATCTTCCCTAAATATCTGTGACAGAAAAGACATTGTACTAGTCACAAATTTAGAAGTGGTAATGAAGTGGAAGGAATTCTGAATACTGGCAACAGAACAAGAATACAAAAATCTAGAAAGTGAATCTCAAGCATAAAACCTGCAGAATTTATGTCAGAAGCCACATCTGTATTTGTTCAGGAGTCTAAAGTTTCACTGAAAAAAAAATACCATTTCTAGCATGAAACCTCGAATGCATAAGCCAAGTGTAACTGTTACATACATGTGTGCTGAAAACCACAGAAAGACCCAAAGGACAGCTCAGAGATGTCACTTCTCCCCGTCACTTCTGGCTGCTATGTCTGAAACCTAGCGACAACAACTTAAAGGTCAGCACAATTGACTATCATGTCAGTAAATCCTGCTACAAAAGGAGCATCCAGCTAACGCCCGTACATACCCACAGTGGCAGATTCCCTGTCCCACCAGAATTTCCAACATCACCTGTGATGATGCTTTCCATAGAGAGACACTACTTAGGTCTTTAACATTTCTTTTTACTAAGCAGATATCCAAATTATTGCACCAGATCATTCCTGAGACAGTGGCAGTTGCATGCAATTTGTCTTGGACTAAGTGGTACTTTTGCTTATGGATTTTTTTTTCCAAATTAAGTATAAAATAACTTCAGGCTTGTCATGTAGAAATAGCCAATATGAATCTCTGTCTCAATGGTGCATAGGAAAGAAATTTGAAGACTGTGCCTTTACAACACCTATTTTAAAAAATATCCAGGATAAGGTGTAGTAACACTAATCCATCACTAAATATTCCAGAACGCTCATACAAACGCAATACTTCTAACCATTTCAATTGCATTCACCATTCCTTTTATTTACATTCTATTATCATACATATGAAAAGCCACTGCAAATACAGTGTAGTATGCAGTAATGTATTTGCCAGAGTATTTGCACAGTCCCTTCAGAAAGGCTTTGTGAGCTTGGAAGAGCAGGAACATTACACGCAATCCGTGACCTAATGCATAGTACAAACAACAAACTGCAAATAACAAAGACAGAACAATCAGAAGGCTGGAACAGCCAAATAAGTTTGAATAATGAGCAAATTCATGGAAACCGAAATCTGTTCACACATTGTTTGTGGACACAAGAGCTGAAATTTCTTTTTTGCATAACGAAGTTTAGAAATAAGCATGAGAAATGTACTACAGGAAAAAGATCTCTGCTAGGACCGAGATGGATGGATTATCCTTTTTTCTGCCCAGTTTCTTATGATCATTCAGTCTATGACAAGAACACAGCTCTACTGATAGAGTAAATTACACATAAATGTAGGATTTCCCCTTCTCTCCCATTTATATTACAATGCAAATATTTTTCAGGAAGTGCAAATAAAAGCAGAAACCCAGTTAATACCAACAAATATCAGCATGAAGAGCAACTGAGAGAGCTCAGATTTTATTTTTTTTTGATCATGAACTTAACCTTTACCTGCTAAACAGCACAGAGATGATAAGGAATGATAGGTTAGCTGTCTTCACAGATGAAATCTAAAGGACATCAAATAAAATCACCAGTGCCCCAATCAAAACAGATTAAAATATTTTCTCACAGACTGTGCAGTTAAGCTGTGAAACTCCTTATGGTAGGAAATTGTGGCTGCAGAGGGTTACATTCATTCACATAACCACTGGAAAAGCTGAGGGGTATCACAGAGAAACATAGCACCTTTCACACAGCCTACTGGCACCTCTGAGTTAGGAAGTCCCTTGATTACAAGTCCCTGCTGGCAAGGGGAGAATATTGTGGAGTGAGACCGTGCCATGCATGTCCTGCATCTTTGAGACGAGATTCCCATGCCACATCAACATTAATAGCTCTTCATAAGTTCTTATATCTGATGCATTTAGAAGCAAAGGGACTAAGCAACCAAATGCTAATTTCCAAGATGGGAGAGGATGGTTAGTTGTTGTAGTAACTACTTATGCCCCTAGGAAATCAATGTGACTCCTTAGATATGGAAAAGTTTTCTCTCAGTCAGTAGGCACCAGAAAGGGAAAAAAAGCGGCCAGGGATGGCTCCTTTACACAAAGCAATGCATTCAAAATAGCTTCCACGTGTGGAAGGGAAAGTACAAGAACTCAGAATGTGTCAGAGACCATTTCTGTCCTCTGTGGATATGAAAAGACGTATGATGATTAACAGCCTTCTGGCTTTACAATTATCTCCACCATATGACTGATTCCAACACATTGGAGAGATGTTCTCAAGAAAGTAGGGACTGCTTTGGCTGTTATTTTTCCCAATACTCACCACATCTCCTTGAGGGTGAATATCCCTGTAAATATTCGTACTATTTATTCATTCAAGAGTGAATAATCCTGTAGATAAATGACCTTATGCACTTATTTTTTACTGTAAGATCAATGTCTACTCAAGCTAATGGCAACTGAAATCACAAACAGTGCCACCATCAAGTAAGAAAAAATACCCTTGCTGGATGTAGAGAAGTTACAGGACACCCATTCCTCTTTCTTTGTTGTTTTGAAATTCTCCCCTTTTCCTGCTGAGGAGGAAAATTATTTCTGTCCTTAATACTGATTGCTCACTGCTGTCATTCCCAGGAATTACTTGGGTGTTCATAATCAGGAATTAAATAATTTGCTCTGCTATAGCAACAGGATGGTGTTGTCCACTGAGTGTGAAACATGGCTCGTGCTATAAAATACCATTCTAGACAGAGTGATTTCTCTGGCTGGATGGTCGCACTCAAAGTATTGTGGTCAATGGCTCAATGTCCGAGTGGAGACCAATGACGAGTGGCATTCCTCAGGGGTCAGTACTGGGTCCAGTGTTGTTTAACATCTTTGTTGGTGACACGGACAGTGGGACTGAGGGCACTCTCAGCAAGTTTGCAGATGACACCAAGCTGTGTGGTGTGGTCAACACACTAGAGGGAAGGGATGCCATCCAGAGGGACCTGGAGAGGCATGAGAGGTGGGCCTAATCAAAACTCATGAGGTTCAACAAGGTCAAGTGCAGGGTCCTGCATGTGGGTCAGGGCAATCCCAAGCACAAATACAGACTGGATGGAGGATGGATTGAGAGAGCAGCCTTGAAGAGGCGGATGTGGGGTTGCTGGTTGATGAGAAAATCAGCATGACCTGGCAATATGTGCTCACAGCCCAGAAGGCCTATCATATGCTGGGCTGCATCAAAAGAAGCATGGCCAGCAGGTCAAGAGAGGTGATTCTGCCCCTCTACTCCACTCTGGTGAGACCCCACTTGGAGTCCTGCATCCAGTTCTGGAGTCCTCAGTGCAGGAAAGACATGGACCTTTTGGAGTGGGTCCAGAGGAGGGCCACAAAAGTGATCCAAAGGATGCAACACTTCTCCTATGAGGAAAGGCTGAGAGAGTTGGGGCTGTTCAGCCTGGAGAAAAGAAGGCTGTAGGGAGACCTTATTGCGGCCTTCCAGTAGCTGAAGGAGGCCTACAAGAAAGCTGGAGAGGGACTTTGGACAAGGGCATGTAGCGACAGGACAAGAGGTAATGGCTTCAAGCTGAAAGAGGGTAGTTTAGATTACATATAAGAAAGAAATTCTTTACTACAAGGGTGGTGACGCACTGGAACAGGTTGCCCAGAGAAGCTGTGAATGCCCACTCCCTGGAAGTGTTTAAGGCCAGGTTGGATGGGGCTTTGAGCAACCTGGTGCAGTGGAAGGCATCCTTGCCCATGGCAGGGGGGTTGGAACTGGATGATCTATAAGGTCCCTTCCAACTCAAACCATTCTATGATTCCTTTTAATTCAGCAGACAGTATAGAAGGCCAAACCCCATTTTTTTTTCCTTCCAAAATCCACAAAAATATTAACAGCATAAGAAACTTCAAAGATTTCAGTGATGGTTATACTTTCAAGAAGCATGATGAACAATTTAAATTCATATTTCAAATCTGGCCCAACACTGTATATTCTGAAGCACCAGTACTAAAAGATGCAGCTTTGAGTCTGAACAACTCAATGACATGTCTGAATTTCATGCTGGTCCATAAGACTCCCCCTTGCCTTTGTATTAGAAGCTTTTAAATAGAAACATTGTTCAAAGAGATTGCTACGACGCTTTGTTTGCCTGTTAATGTAAGAAACTTCATCTTTGAAAAAGATGAAGACAAACAGTCATCACCCAGATAATATTTTAATTAGTTTAAATTTAAGAGGACAAGCGATTCATCAGGGTTGGGTTGTGCCTGACTAGACAGATGGCGTCAAGATTTCTTTCAGTGTTCAGAAACTGTTGACAGCACGGTTTCTGAAATGCTTTAGAACTGCTGTCAAATTTTAACCAGCGTAAATAGTTGCTGGTAAAGCCCTAGGGGATGTTTCACTGAGCCATCTAAACACTACCTGTAGGTACCTAAATTGATACCGAGGCAGTGAATCTACGCATACGTACATGTCTATGTTTGCCAGACAATCGGCCAGTTCAGGTTCCCACCTCTGACATCAACATTACTAATTGGACTAATTAATGCAGTTTATATTCTTCTGCCTCACAAACAGCAAGAGAAATTCAAGCTTCCTGCCTTGTATTTCCAACAGACTAGAAGCATCTGTTCTGAAGAAGAAAAGTGACATTTGGCTTTTAAGATCTTTGAAACATTCTGCATGCTCTTCAGAGGGTAAGGACTAATGATTTTTGTCAGTTTAAATGTTTGAGGATCCTACTTTAGTGAGCTACATTTCTATTGCTTTTTTTTCTTGGATAAAACACAAAACCTCCCAAAGCAAAAAAAGCAGTACACCTACAAAGCCTAGAGAACCGCATTCCTCTATCCATTCAAACTACACTCTTCAGGATACAGTGCGACTTCAGACAACAGCACGGGATTGTTCACCCAAAGATTACTAAAAATCTTGTCATATTCTATTTACAAGCTTTTACTTCAGTTCATATTGGATTTGAGGGAAGAACTGTGGGTCATTAGATGACAATCCCCTGTGATTGGGGAATGTGGTTTTGGTGGGTCTTGTCCAGGATTAGAGGTACAGAAAGAGAAGTATCAACACATCAGCTTCAGGCCAACAACGGCGTGTGTGCATTTCCCCCTCAATGTGACCCATTAAGGCACAATGCATCCTCCTCCATACCTCCCCGGGTAAAATGATTCAACTCTTCACAAGGATTGATCCTGAAGCTGATACAGTCAATGCTGAGGGACTGACTAGGACTTATGGTGCTCACTGTCTTCTAAAATGGAGTACAACCATGAAAATCGAGTGGTATCTGCAGCATCTATATGTATCGTGTCTGGACTGAGTTAAACACGTCAGATACGAGCTCAGTGTTGCCAGTTCAGGCTGTCTGAACATGTACCTTTTAACTGTATCTTTAAATACTAACTGGCACTGAACACTTAATTCAGTTTCCCATCTCTTTTCTCAAATAGAAATAGACTTTTATATGTGGCACTTGAGCCAATCCTGTCTAAATAATGTGACACAGAAGAAAGACATTGTCAAGAAAACCATGCACAGAACGGTACTGTTCTCCTATCTCATGCTACTGCATATGTGTTCTTGTAGGAAACACTTCAAATACAGCTCAAGTAGTAAGATAACACTTCAATCACAAGGATGAAAGAATAAGTTTGCACTAGCAGGTATGGCAAAAAAACCCAAGGCAAAATCCTTCCTCTGAAATTAAAAGTGTAATTACTTTGGTGGAAAATTTCAGACACATCTCACTGATATTTTAATAGCTGCAGGTGAATTCTTCTGAAACGTCCCCCTCTTGTAAATGTGTCTCCATCCTTGGTCACCACTGATAATAAGACTGAAGAGTTTTCAAAGAATCCAAAACTCCACAGGAGCCAAAAACTTCTCTCTGTTCCATTTCCGCCTAAACCCCTTTCCTTCCAGTGATGGACATGTAGTGATGGACATGAAGGGCAAAGACTAGAATATAGGGTGTTCTACCATTCCATCCTCGTAATACAAGTGCTCAGGTACCCAAAGGTCACCAGCCTTGTGATTGCTCTATCTGGTATCAGACCAAAAACTGCCATCACCTTGCAATAAATGTCTGCTTCACTGGCAGTCTGGAGAAGACTCTAATAGCTTATCGTATTCCAGAGAATATGGCAGTGAAGATCCAGACTGCTTGGGTTAGGAAAGGAAGATGGAAGAGGGGAAAGCAGGAAAAAAAAAAAGAGGACACAGGATAGTTCTAAACTATTGTTACTTACTACAGAGTTAAAAAGTCTGCGTAGAGAGTAGGAAATATGCCGGTCTTTTGTAAGGGATAAGAAGTTAAATGGCAGTATATGCCATCACTGACCATGGCACATGCAGTAGACTAAATGCATATTGATAAAACAGTACTTCAGGAAAGCAAACACATGACAGTCTGGATGATCTGTCCAGTAGCACACCTCACACCTGTGCTGGTTTTTTATTGTGAAGCACTTCTGTGCAATGCTTGACCAAACATTTTTTTGTATATTGACAGCTGAAAAATCAAATCGTTTCACTCTGACAAGAACATCCTGCTCCCTGGCTTTTGTACTTCTTAATCTTTTTACTCATATCACAATTATATTAGCACTGATAATCAAGAAGTGGAATAGAGTATTCAGCAAGAAATCTGGCCATGCACCAAATTATCTCAATTCTCAGATGTTCAGTCTCCACACAGTCTCGAAAAACAAGACAGTTTATATGGCATAATTAAGTACTCAAAGACCAGAACAATCCTGAATAGAAACCAGAATAGAAAGCAAACACCAAGTAAATGGAACACGAGTTTTTCTGTTGAGTGGGTTTGACTGACAACATCTTTCCTTCCTGTCTTGCCCCATCCTTCCTTGCTGTACTCACCCTCAAAGCGCGTCAGTTCATGCTAAGGTGGCTGAGAAAACAGTGAGATAAAAAACTTACTGGCAAAGGAAGTAAGAAGACTTAATTGCCACCTTTGCCCAGCTGCCACCATACCAGCCTTACCCTCTTGTCCCTAATAAATTCTAGTTTCTTTAAAATCTTGCCCATCTTCAAGACATACCAGATTGATCAAAGAAACAATAGTACAAGATGACAGGGTCAAAACAGCCTGTCTTCATGCAGCCAAAGACACGTATCAAATGAGATCAAGAGATGAATTTAACAGACCCCAACACCATTCTTGCATAGTAAGAATATGATGTTATTTGCTGCTCTGTACTATTTGGATGTTACCCACCTACTGCTTGATGTCTCTGGAACGGAGCACCTGCCCAGATGACTAATGCTGACTCCCACAGTAAAGTAGAGAAGATGACACTTAAGATGCTATGCAAGAACAATACAAAGAACAACAAAATATATTCATGTCACATTTTAAAGCCCCAAAAATTACACATCTCATTGATTTCCACCCTCTAGAGACTTCTTTCTAATCACTATTCAATAATGCTTGGTGGCTAAACTCTCAGGTTTTTTGTTTCTCAAGGACAATTACTAGAATTTCTTTCTCATATACAACTTTACCAGATAATGGTTGAGATTATTAACAAAAATTTGTACACTGCAGCATGCCGTGCTCTAACAGTAAAAGCTAAGTAGAAATGAGTCAAAACTGTTCTGAATATGGAGTCCAAAAAAAAAGGGGGTAAAAACTCTGTGTGGAAATATCAAAGGACTGACTTTGCTTAACAAAACTATGCACTCCTAGTAGCCAGTCTACTTAGAGCCATAACTGAGAAAGCAGACTGTTAACCAGAACAACTACAAAACAATGTACTATCATTGCTAAATACTCTAGTTCCACTTCACCAGTTACATACCTACCTGTGTGTGTAGTTTAGATTGTACTATCAATATGGCCACTCACTTCTGCTTGTTTTTCTTGCAGTCACCTGTAGAATGCTGAAAATCGTCCATAGCTCTTGAGCAGCCCCATTGACCACAGTTCAGTTTACCTGCTCACCAAAGCACTATTGAGTGGCTGAGGAATAGAAGAGTCTTACCCTTGATGCATTTCTAGTTTTAACATCAATGTATTAAAGCAATTAAGCCTGTCTAGCACTCCTGGATAAAGATGATCATGAGAAGCACACACTCAAGCATAAGCATATTTTTTTAGTGAACAATACTTTCTCACGCACACCCCCCTGGCAGATGTGTGTCCCAAGTCTTCCCAATGTTAGTCCACAGAGCCTGCAAGACTCTGGTCTCCTGCCTTTTGATTTTGGGACTGAAGTAGGCTGTGCTTCTTGAGAGTCACAGTTCAATCCATCAGCCAGAAGAGTAGCTTCTTGGTCAGGGTCCCTCACTCCTGAGCTTGTGTAGCTTGGATCCTACTAGCAGGCCTTCCAAACTTCTGTTAGTTACTCTGAAACAAGTGAGGAAACTTAGGCAATGTCTCATTGTGAAGGAAGATAACTCCTCTGATGCAAAGACAAATGGGATTTCGGCAGTTCTTTGCTCCCACCTCTCAAATCAGTCTCAAATGGTGGCACATGCAGAGTGACATTTTGTCAAAGTGCAGTGTATTCTTCTAACAAAGAGACCCAGTAATCAACAGAGAGCTGGCTGTTGCGAAAGACAGGCCAAAATGTCTGGGGATGAGCCAGCTAAATTCCTTCCTTCCCTCCAGAAGAGATTTAAAAAAACTCAAAACAATCCAATGCATCTCAGATACCACAATCTGAAATTATATGACATCTTACAAAAAGGGACATAACAGATCAGATACTGTAACACAGAAGCTCTTCCTTACTATACTACATACAGTAGCTTGAAACACGGTCATGACTTTAACAGCTACATTGAAGTGACTTTTGCAAGCCGTGGACAGTTCACGTCAAAATAAAAATTACAAATTATTTCAAGCTTCTTCCTTCTAAAAAAATCTTTAGTAAACTTGTGAATACTAGATGTGTTCAGCTAAACGTAAAGCAAAGCCCCAAAATTACTCTGCTATCTTACTTCTCTTGGACCACAACTATTAATAAAGATGTTTCTAGCCAAACTACATCTTCAGTTTCTTCCGCATAGACACTCTGGATAAAAATCATATACATACTTACACTTGGGAAAGCAACGTAGCCTTCAATAGATTTAAATAACTGAAACTGAGCATTAGGGTTTTAAAAAGCCTAGTCTGACTTGTACATTGACGATTTGTAAGAAAAGCAGGAAAGCATCAATGCAGTTCTGATCTCCAACTGGTCTACCGGGGAGGTCAGAGGCAGGACCTGGTAACAACTGTGGTATACACACAACAAACACTTCTGAAAAGTAAAAATGAATAAAAGGAGAGAGAAAATTTAGAAAGAAAGTCTTTACACTGTTGAAATTGTTGGCACTTCCTTTTAGTGTCAGCATCATGCCGAATCATGGACAATCACTCCCCTTGCCAACTTGTTGAAGAGCAGATTAGTGTCTAGCAGTACGAGGTGGTCATCTTTACTTCCTCAGGATGGCTGCAGAGATCATGACAACGGAGCAGGAAAGATAATGGTACAATATGATGTTGCACTAGACTGATAAAACAGCTGGTTAAACACTATGTACCCCATGCAAAGCAAAAGGATAGTTCTCCTCCACAGGACATGGGTGTTTGCAAAAGAGACAGACCTGAGGTCCAGTATGAACAGATTTTAACTCACTGGGAATTTTAGATGGTATTCAGATTTTTTAAAAATTTGATAATTAATAAGCACTTACAAAGCACATGGCTGTAGATTTTTCTTAAACTTGCCAATCTTTGAAAACTACTTTTGTCCTTCCTTCATGCATACAAACCCCTTCAAATATCAGATCCTTAGAATCTGACTCAGTTGAACCTAAGAAAACACTTTCTTGCTCCTTAGTATAAGGGTACTAATTAGATAAGCTAGTGACATGTCAGCAACACAGAATCTGACAACACTTGAGCTGATGTGATGGTTTGTGCACAGCTAAATATATGCTTCAGGAACTGAAGGGTGGGACAGTAGTAGAGGACATGACATGACGGACCCTGTACGAGTCCTTTCAGGTAAATTGAAATCTTGGCTGCATCTGTGTCCCTGAAAAACAGTCACTCAAAGGCCTTGCTTTTCTAAACAACACCATACCATGAAAAAATTCCAGTTTTAAGTGTCAGGATGTGAAAGCAGTCAGCACTGATCAAGTTCTGCTCCAAATAAGTCTCCTGGCAATTAACAATGGGACCAGCATTAGGACTGATGCAGAGCGGTTATAAAAAGGAATCTGAAATGTAGTCTCTTCCTCCCATAGGATTAATGTTCACGACCAATGTTCACCAAAAAGGCAAAACATCAGGCTGAAATATTCAAGTCCCAGGGCAGCTAGACTTCAGAGCCACTATTTTGCTGGCAAAAAATGAGCAGCTGGGTGTAAGAGAAAGAGCATCCATTGCACATCCCGTATCACAGGCTGAGCCTTTTTTCTTCCCTGTTGCAGCAGCCCAGGAGCAGAAGCAGAGATTTCTGGAGGAAGAGTTCTGTGCCAGCATCCCATACCCCAGGGAAACAGGACTAAGAGGTTACCTCATGGTGCTTGAATGCTAGGGGAATAAAAGAGCTGCCTTCTCTCACGCATGGCCACTCTTCTCCCCTTCCTTCATTCCCTGACCATCAGATATCCTCTACCCAGTCTTTCCATCCTTCCTGAACTCAACTCATCCCCACCATCTGCTTTGTCTCCACAAAACAGACTTTTGCTAACTAGAAGATGCAGAGAAAAACCTCAGAGCATTTCAAAGGAGATATCAATAGTAGGTGAGAGAAAACTGTTGCTGCACATCCTAGAACAGCAATGCATGCTTCTAGATTTAAAGCTTCTTGCCTTCTGCCTCTTCTTCCCCAAAAGGATAGTTTGGTCGTAACTCTTCCCTTACCATAGGCGAAAATGGATAAGGGCTGGCAGAGGTACTAAGAAGCAGATGACTGTGAATGCCAAGCCCTGTCTTGAGAGTTACTCTAAACGCTGTTGAGCAGATTTGCTCACATTCACCGAAATGATTCGGGTACTTTCAAAACAAAGGAAGAGCTTTCTTTATCTTTCTCAAAAAAAAAAAAAAGTTACAATAAAAAAACCAATCAGTGTTTAAAAATCTAAAGACTTCAAACATTATTATTCCACAGATAACTCTGACCAGGTACTAATCATCTGTACGTCTTCCTCCTGAAATCACAAGCGCCTTTGACAAAGCATCCACAGCTATGATCAGTCTTTGGCTAACTTAGCATAAGATTTCTAAAACAGCAACAGATCCTGACATGGGATGAACATTACAGCCTGGAAACTTTACACACAACACCTGAAAGAGGGTAATTTTCTTTCTGATTTCTCTCTGTAAAGACAAAGAGCATCATAGAACTCATCAAGGTGTTTAATATAGTGGTAGCACAAATGTCAAAGCTGCAGGGAGAAGCAGCGACAGAGCTAAAGAGAAAACTTACCTGCCAACTAACCTCACAATCCATCTGAAATAACACAGTTGCACATTTGGCTTTATAATAGTTAGCACAAAGAATACACTGCCAGGCTAACAAGATTTACCAGCAGAAACAAAGTGTGTCAGCAGCCTTCAACAGCGTTTTGTCAATGGACACTACCAGGTTGGGTTTAGCACCATTTGTCCTGGTCAAAACAGTTACCTTTTTCTCATGTCAACTTTAAATCCAAGATCCCCAGACAAAATTTTAAGTAACTGAATGTCCTTAACAGTCTGTAGAACATGCTAACTTGCAGATGGCACCTTGACCAGCTACGCTCATCCACTTTATTTCAAGTTCAACTGATAGTTCTCCACGTTCTCTTCTCGTTGCCTGCCAAGCGTGATTCTCCTTCAGGAGGCCAACAAAGGCTTCTGTTTAGTTGCTTCCCTTCCCCCACACAAAATCTACAGGCATAAAACCGAGCTAAGGAACAAAGAAGCCAGGAAAGGACAAACAAACAAATCCACTACTCTCATCTCAGCTGTCGTCAAGGTGTTTATACCAATCCAGATAGATTCTAAATCAAGGACTAAGCTTTGCTTTTTAAACCAGTTTCATTGCCTCTCCCAGCCTCCCCTATTTCTTGGTTTGGACACCAGCAGGCATTTACAGCAGTCCAACCAGCTGTGTTATAAAGCATACATCTGAAATGCAGCTCAGGGAAAAATCTGCAGAGAGAATTAAGACTTAAAAACCCCATCTCATAGATGCATAGATGGTGTGTAGGAGGTGGAAAGAAGCGCTGCTAAATCTGTTAGCTTTCCTGTGAACGATGCGCACATCACCTCTTCCAAAAATAGACTATGAAAGAAGCATTATGCTGATGGCCATGAAAAGCAAGTTCACTACTCTGGTTTAGACTGCAGGTCAGCTGTATGTGAACATGTGTCCTCCTTCAAAGCTACTAGAATAGCTATTACTTATTTTTTTAAACAGTAAACACATAAAATTTATTGGAAATGAAGGTGTTTTTGAAAAAATTCATCCTCATTTCAAGGAGCGGTTTCAGAAATTCCAAGGTAACAGAAGGAAGCAACTGACAAACAAAGCTCCTGGTAGAAGTTTTCATCTTCCACCTGTTGGTCTGACAACCCTATGTGGCACTCTGTCACAACAGCCATCACTAACCCCTCCTGCCCTTGCCCTTTAAACTTCTGCTATGCAAATATATGGTCATAACGGGGCAGTACATAGCCTGTCCCTGTATTGTGGACGATAGCATTTAGCTGCTAAATGCGTTGGTCCAGCACGAAACACAGCAAATACACTTCAAATATCTAAGACCGTGGTAGTGATGAGGAGGAGGGGGAAAAAAATCTTTCTTCCATCTGAGGATCCGTGCAAAACATGTTCATATTTACATCACTTTTCCAATGATTTTTCTCTTGACCTGTTGGAATTATTTTCTCCAGAGAGGGAAATTAATTCAGCCTCCAGCTCTGTTTGATCTCTGATCTTTCTCTGCAAAATAATTTACATACGGTATGTCTATCTGAACTCTGTCAGTTATCTTTTGAGGGATTTGTAAGATGAAATACAGCATGCACAAAATTGAAAGTGACACAACCACTAAAATTGATGCTACTAGGGATCTGAAAAGAAGCATTTGTTCAGATCAGCTACACAAACCATTGCCTAAGTCAGACAGGTTAAACAAGCATCTTAGACTGCGATTCTTACACGGCTAAGATATGCTGGGTGTTAAGTAATGAACTGAAGTGTTTGATGCCACAGTGTAATGTTATTATTTTTAATTGCCATAAGTATATTCATTAGGCAAAGCATAAGTGTTTCATGTGCACATTATCATCTATAAACTGCCTTAGGGATAGAAGTTCTAGCAAACCGACATTTTGGACAGTTCATTAACTGCATACATGCTTAGAATTAAACCACACATTTCGACACCTTTAAAGTATTAACTGATTAGAAATTGTTAGCATAATTAATTATAAATACTTCACATTAGAAGCAATCATAAGCTGGTAGTCAGTTCTCAATACTAGAATTGCTAACAGGTTTTACATCCTCCAGCCTCCTTTCTAAAGGCTCCCACAAAATTAAGAGAAGCTCCAAGTCTTAAAACTGGTCTCTGCCCCAGCTCATTTGCCCTTGTAATTTCCTTCCCCAAACATATTTTGCACTTATAGCTGTAAAAATAATTTTCTTTTGATGTGATTGATAGCTTCTTTCAACGACTGGTATCTTCCCTTCTTCAGCATGAACGGACACTCCCTGTTAGAAATACTGTCTCTATGGGTAAGAACACATTTCTCCAGAGTGATGCTCACCCTGAACCCCAACAGACTTTTTCACAGCACTCCAGGGCAATGCATGTCCATTTAGACCAGAATGCACCCTTTGGGCCCTAAACCCATCACAGGGAACCAGTAAGAAAAAAAAATCCACATATCTTCTTTACATATAATAGTGTATGAAGAAAGGATTGCATTTCACAATGAAAAGGTATAGCAAAGGTAGGCCAAAAAAAAGCCCAGAGCCTTTGCTTTGTCCTGCAGCCCCAGAGAAGAAATGTTCATGGCTGACATAATGCTGGCAGGGTATCAGCTGCTCTGGGTGATGCCCCTTCCACACAGGATGGAGAGGGAGGTGGGACAGAGGGATTAAGCAGCTTCAAAGGCACAAATCCTGTTTTATGTGCTTCTGAAGGAAGTGCAGTTACAGACTGCTCCTCTTTCTGTTTGTAGCTAACCTACTAAGCAGGGCAAAAGAAGTTCTTTATTGGCTGTATCTCCTCATCTTGAGCTTCATTTTGACTTTTCTGACCCAAGCCTGGCAAACGTAACGAAGCCTGAGCAAACAGCTCTGCAAGTTAACACCAAAAGCTTGGAGAGCAATCAATATGTCCAACACGTTTCAGAATCAGTTTCTCTGCCTGTTTCCCTCTTGCAAAAAGCATGGGTTTTTAGAGAACAACTTTAGCAGCTTACACCTTCAGTTTCCTCACAGGGAATATTTTGCATTAGACAAGCCACTGGCAAAAAAAGGCTTGCAATCTAAATGTTCAGATGTATTTCTGAGACATTCAGTGCAGCTTTCTCCAGTAACAAATTCCGGTTTCCAGATATATCACAGAAATTTTTGAAACACTGAGACCAGTACTTAAAAACTGAAAAATTATTATCACTAATTCTTACACAGTCCACTTAATTTTCTCTGAGGGCCAGATTTAACACAGCTGAAACAAGGTGAGAGCCAGACAGCTTACCATAGAAAAGGTGGGTCATCTCTTCTCTTTCATTACGGGCTAGCAGCTTTGAAGAAGTCCCAGACATCCGCAAGTGGTGTACAAGCTGTTATCTATTAACCCACAGATTCTTCAGGAAGTTCTAGCAGTAGTCAAATTAGCCACCAAAATGATGTATATTGTAAGGCACTGGTATTTGCTGATTATCACTAGTCCTTATCTAAACTTCCTTTCTACTAATGGTAGTAACAGCACTGCCAGTAATTAGGCAATCCTAATAAAACCATTCTGTCTTCTTTCTTTCTTCCTCCCTCTCTTCTTAACCTACAGGGGATGTTTATTTGCTCTTGGATTTTAGGAGATGACACTGGATTAATATTGTGAAAATACAGATCAATTTATTCCTCCACAGAGAGGCATTTCCTCCACACTCCACTCACAGTCCTGAATCATTTTGAAATTTATACAACCCTCATCACCACAGCAATGCAGGACCTCAGTTTGCCACTCATACCTATCAAGCATCCCACTGCAGTGCTTTGGGGAGTAGAGACTGGCAGACATAAACACACATTGCAGTGCATTGCCAAAATATCACTTCAGCACCATAAACTTTCATTGCTAGCTAAAAAAACCTGCCAGCTGCAATGTCTGGCTTTTACGATATCAGCAAATGGCATCAGCTATCACCACAAATCCTCTGAAGATAATGACTTACAGATAGGCACTGAATGAATCACGTTTGAGCTCCTTACCTTCCAAGGCTTACACACCTCATCTCGGCCAGCGAGGAAAGGAACACTGAAACATGGCGGGAGATGCTAAGGAGACCATTACTGTAACGTTTTCAAGCTTGTAAAACCTGCACCTTAAGTTGCACATAAATGCCACTATTAAGTTTTCCCAGCTATCATGGGTTACATAAAACTATTTCCCATCTGAAACAGATGAATCCTTCACGCAACGGCGGGCAAGAACAGAAATAGTTGGCATGAATATGAATCATCTCCAAACAAACTTAAACATATTCCTCTCAGCAAGCAGCACCTTCCTGAATATTTAACATGGGATTGGCAACTATTTGGAGCAGGAGGAAAAAAAAATAATTCCGTGAGTACTGCATGAAATCCCACAGATGGATGCATAGGAAAGACTGGGACACTGTGAAATAGAACCAGTCCCACGTTAGCCTGGGACACCTGCATAATGCAGTGGCCATCCATACACAGGGGAGACAAACACAGCATCCTGGAACCTGCTACGGGGCCATATTAGGTTGATTAGAAAGGAAACTGGAGGTGGAGGATATAGGAGGTGCAAGGGAGACCAGAGTAAAGAACATAGGAGGGAGGAAAGAGTACACACTGCAGACAAGCAAACCCTTATCTTAAATGCAAAAGTCAGCCTCCTGGTAGAAGGATGGGGAGTATCTTCTGCTTCTCCCTCACAAGCTAAAGAAAAAGAAATGAAAAATTGTCTTCTGCTATTTATAGAGATTACAAATATTGTGACATTATCATGACATATGAACAGTTCCTAGTGTAGAACGTGTTCACCCTTCTATCAGCTAGCAAACAGTTCTTGTTCTTGGAGAACAAGGGAGATAGCCACATTCCGTTTCAGGATAAGGGTACTTTATTTCTCTAGGGTCAAAGCTAAATCTGTGGTTGAGCAATTGCTAGAAAACAAAGACCAGTATGATGCCACGCAAAAGCTCCTCAACTCAATTCCTCCACAGCTAATTAGGAATACCTTACGGTCAGAAGTAGTGAAGGCAGCAGGTAGACCCAGAACATCAGTCTGCACTAAAATGTTATCTCACAGCATGAAAGCCATTAGGAAACCAGGAACACTCACAAGACCTTTATGTTAAACTCATATTTGTTCCTGAATTAATGAAAAGCAATAATCTCCAGGATACTTAGTAATATCACACAAGTTTTCTTCCCTTGTGACTCAACTCCAGTTCTGCCTGAGTCACAGATGTCAATACATTCCTTTAAATACTGTTATTTTGCCCTCTGAGAAAAAATACTGACAACATGTCTCACCGAAGGAAAGGCATTTTCTCTGCTAACCAGGGAGGCCAAGCACAGGTTGCTATTCAAAATCCTCCTAGCACTTCAACAGTCTCTTCAACAAACACAGGAACTCTAACACTCCTACCTGGACTCATCCATCTTCACAATCTGTTTTTTCCTGAGTATTGTTTAATCTGTGCATATTCAACTCAATCTTGCCCAGTCTAATTTTAAATATTTCAAATAGTGGTGTTCAGAGTGAAATAAAATTAAGCTACTCATGTCTAGAAGTGCTACCAGAACTTGCACGCACCTGCTGAGAAGGAAGCGACAGGTAAGATCTTATAGTAAAAGAAAGGTAGTAGAAAAACATGGGATTTCCTTGCTGGCTTTGTGACTTCTGTGGCCTTCCTATTTATCAGTCTGTTTTCTGTGGGCATCATTAGCATATTTCTTCAAATAAAATTGCTTGTAAACATTGGAGTCTGCTTCAGCACTCTGTACTGTTCTTTATAGTGCCGTTCTGCAATATCAGCATATGCTAAGATACATATGTGGGGCTTGCCCATATGGAAACACCAAAGGACAACAGAACTGTATTAATGTCACTGCATTAAGTGGCCTCAACTGTAATGGTTGAATTTATTGTGTAAACAAATTACAAATCATTGAATCAAAGCCCCTTGCATTCCAGTACAGAGCATTCATAAAGGATCATAATGGAACTTCACTAGTCTACTGACATTCATATCTCTGTATAACTGAAATGACTCCTGAGCTTTCCCATCCAAAAAATACGTGCACTGTCATGAGGGGGAGATTTGACTGCGTACACAAAGCAGATTCAAAACCTTAATATTGCCTACCTATGGGTGCCTTCTGATTTACAATCAATCAGTTTCCTGTTTCAAGAATATGGATTAGCTTTACAGAATTATTTGTTACATACATTTTCATAAAATACACCATCGTTCATTCTGAAACCAGTAAGAAAGGCCCTGTCAAAACAAATCAGTCCAGTTAGGCTATAATCAAAGAGATATGTCAGTTCACTGACAGTCCCACTTACTTCATGAATTCAAAGACACAGCTACCCAATGCTTTCTCTTAAGAGGGGTCTTCTGTGATTCAGCTCCTGAGCAATGTGGGTCCCCTAGAGGGGAATCTCCCTCCTCATTCTTCCACTCTCAATCCATCTACATACATTAAAAAATGAGACAGCTAATTGCTGCTAAAAGTCCTTTCTGTTTTGCAGCAGTCACTCATACATTATGCACAGATCAAGAAATAAAATGGCAAGGGAAAAAGTAAAACCTACCTCAAATTATGTGCTCTTCACATGTTAAGATTTAAATAGAAATTTGAAAGCAAGTATTGTCTGATTGATGTTCAGTTGTGACTACCTGAGCAGGCCTTCTCCTAGACATAATCTAAAACACTTTGGCTTCTTTGAGGAAGATTTACCATCTGCTAGTTATCCTACCAGAAACCACAGTATGCAAACTTTCCAAACCATTGCTGTAATAGCTCCTACAGACAAAGCAAGAGTGTCACATCAGAATCACAGTCGGGCTCACCCTGAACAACTAAAAATCCCACCCCTCTGCATTGCACTGCAAGGCAGAACTGGCACTGCTTGGCTCAAGTGCAGAGGGTTAGACCTCTGGCTGCTTGGCAGGCTTGCTAGGGATCTAGATTACACATATTTAATCACGAACCTGTTCATTCCATACTGTGACCTTATACTAGAGCCACAAAAGGCAAGAAGTAGTTGAGGAGGGCAATTAGATGTTGCTGCACCCCTGCAGCCTGCTTGCTCTACAGTGTCTACAGAAAAGCATCAACTCCAGAAGTTAGTTAGCTGGAAGCTATTTCTGCATTTGCCAAGCCAAAATCTTGTTAAAGTTTCTTTGGTTAATTCAAGGCTTGACTTTTTCCTCATAAGCTTTCAGGGAGATGAATAAACCTGCTTATTCCAGCAAAAGAACAACAGTTTAAGTCTTCTGTAACTCGCACTTATTGTCCTGCTTTTTGTTGGGGTCTATTAGCCTTTTGGGCCATCAGCTGGCTAATAGCACAAAATGTAATGGAAAGGTGGAAAAATGCCCTAATTCCCTTTCTGAAGAAGGAAATTGGATATCTCTGCTCAGTGGCTTTTCATTTGTGTTTCCGAGCTAAGCTTTTCAAGATTAATCGACTCACATAGAAATTGGAAAGAAGATGGGGAACAGTGATCCTTTAATGAGCCAAGCATGCTGTAGAGTATACTGGGCGTAAAGGTGGTCAAAAAACTGAGATATTCACATTCTAGCAAAACGCATGGTTCCACCTATACCCCAATTTTGCCATTAGACCTATTACTGGAAACTTATTTACAAAAAAAGTACATTAAAAAAATCAGTTTTAAAAGTTTCATGGATTTTCCACATGGCATGTCAGTATTATGGCACAATAGAAAATAAAATACACAAAATACATCTCAAAAAGATAAAAAGAGACAAAATGAGAAAATGCCTGTTTGAACTTTTTCAAGTACTAAGCTAGGCATTTATATTGTATGCAGGTAGCAAGGGGACTACAATATTGGGCTTTTAAACTTTGGGGACTGCTAACCAAGATAACTTCCAAGTGTAATGTCAATCCCAAGTTTCTGGTTATTTCTGCATAAGATTTCTATAGAAGGATTTCTAAACTGATCTCTGCATTTTTAAAACTCAAAATGTAAAGTGCAAAACCTAAAGATTTCATATTTGGCTTTTTTTCTTTTTTTTTCAAACCACACGTGGTAACTAAAACTTCTTTGTGAACACTCAGGAATCTTCATTTGCAACAAGGCAAAACAGCAATCTTTGAAAGATGAGGTATTGCTTGCATTTCAAAAATGGGCATTTAATAAAGCAGAAAAGAAACCTCCATTCTGCCACTGAAAGAGACAAATTTTCAAAGGCACTTACAGGGTTTGCATTCCTTCTCACAGTAAGATTGCCCAAATGAACAAATAATACCTGGCTGGAGTACACTGTGATGCTTGGTGTCTTAATCAAAACTGAGTTGCTCTCATCTCATCAAAATTAAAAGATGTTTAATCAGGTCTTTATTCTCAGCAGTGCACAATGTCTCATTGCTTCCCTGTAAAAAGGATGAAAAAGGCTCCTACATATTGCTATATTTGATCATGATGATTCCCCAAAGTGGATTCACCCTGGCTCTAAGCAATGTGTAATGGTCTGTGGAAAAAAATGGTTGTTCATAAGACTAGCTCTTCTGGCCAAGAAAAGTAATAAGACAAGAAATACTCTACACCTGTGGGGTCCACTGCATGGAAGGTTTATGCTAGGACAGTGTCTGAATACTAAGGAGCCCCAGGAAGTACAGGCTGGGAGGGGGGGAAGAAGATATAGCAAAGTTGCCATCGCTTTCATTCTTCTATATAAATTTTCATATCAAGTGCAATTAACAAGGGCTTTTTGTTAAATAACATTTTCCATGGAAAAAAAAAAAGCCTAATGCCTAAATTGACAGTCTTACCTCTTACAGTCGTCTTTTTCTCCGAAAGCTTGGTAATTAAACCAATGACCTATATTACCTGCTCTATAAGTATATTATCTACTTACATGTTATCTGGTACTGTAATTTTATGTTTGTGTTTACAGTGCTATGAACTGTAAACTTGCTAAATTAAGAGACACTCTAGAAAGCAAAAAGATTTAGCACATAAAGATACCAAACACGATTCACATAGATCCTATAGATCCCAAACATGGTAAGGACTAAGCCTGTTACTCTATTTACTTTAGTAAAATGTGCAGCACACAAAATCTAACTACAACTTTGCATGGTACTTAAAGTACCTTCAGGTTTCAGCTTGACTGGGGATTTTGGTGCTAGAACAGTATAAATACAATTATTCACTACAGAAATCACAGAACTTACCAACTAGTTTATTCTTGAGATGCTAGAGAACCAAATGATGTGAATTCAGTGAGGTTAAGAACTTCAATTAGTTAATCACCTATCTGAAAATAATAAACTTTGTAACCTGTATTTTGTTCTCAGGCAATGTTATACACTAGATATTCACCAGCTAGTAGCCCTCCATACTATCTGGATCTATATGTTCATGCAGAGATGAAAACAGAATATTCAAATGATTTCACAGCTTTCTTAACTTCGGGAAAAACATGTTCATTTCACAGCAAATGCAATTATCATTAATCTTCCTTTTTTTAACTCGATTAATTTAGAAGCACACTCACACTGTACACAGAAATAAAACATGCACAGGCACACAATAAATTTAAAGCAAATGTTTTATCTGTATAACCCAGTACTTCAGCTTATCATTGTCTCTCAACAGAGAGAAGAAAGCATGAAAAAGAGAAGCAACTTATTTCATGCTTCCAGGAAGAGTTCCAATGATTAAAATAACAGTGTTATTACGGGCAGGTTTTAAAATCAGGTTCTCATTTACAGCTGGTTTATAAAGAGTTAATAAATTTTTAATAGGCTGTATGCTAAATGCCAGTGTGCATCAGGTATAATTTGTGAGTAGATGCATGCTGGCAATGCACAAAAGAACTTCTGGAATCTAAATAACCTTAAGAATTGTTTTGCCATTTATTTAAATGCTGCTTGCTGTATGCTAACCCTTTTGTAATTAATTCAAGCCTACTAACCGCCACTACCCTTGCTGTGTTAAGCAGTGAGTTTCTGCCAAAGCATAAATCCCCTGGGCAGTCTTCAGAGGAGCACGATCAAGTCAGCCCTGTCACTCACTAGTCTCTGCTGTCACTCTGCACTGCCCGCTTACACTGGCTGTGGGGTGGGCAGGTGACGGCGTGGTGTGACAGCAGCCTCTGGCATGGCCTCAGTTGCACCGTTAAATCTGTGCTTCATGGTCCAAAGCATGCCAGTATTAAAGGTTGCACTAGGTGACCTCGAACAAACCTTGAGAAAGCATTTCAGCAAGAATCTGCTTAGTATTTCCTTTGCATAAATATCGATGTATCCACAGGTAAAGAAACACTATGACTGCTTTTAATTAGTTGAAAGTTAAAACCAGACTTCCATCATGGCACAAGATAAATGCTGGTCACCACGCAAGATTGCAGGCTCTCACACAGGTGAGCAGATCACCAGTAGCAGATCCCAGCAATTACCATGAGTTTAGATGGGCTTCCAGACACATATTTGGACGCAGCTGATCCCAGCAAGGAGCAGGGAGTTGGTCACTATGATCCTTACGGGTCCCTTCCAACTTGAGATATGCTATGATTCTGTATTTATTCCACAGTCCCTGATCCTGCAATTGATGGCAAATAAGCAAATTCCTCCAGCTGCATGGAGGTTGAGTTTATAGCAGTTCACAGGATCATTCAGGTTGGAAGGGGCCTCAGGAGGTCACTGGTACCTTCAGTTGGAGGATTTGGACTCGATTATGCGAGTCCATGTGAACTGAAAGAAATAATTTGTTACAAGTTTAGAAACCAACTAAAATAACAGATTATTGGCTAATGCCTTTCAGCCTTCTGTGGAAAAATAGCCTGTAATCCTGTTTGTACCCCCTTTCAATGGATATGCTTCATTTGCAGTTTCCTGTCAAATCTCATGACTTGCTTACACTGTGTAAGCAAGGTAAGTGTTCATCTTGCACATGGGATACACAGTCATTTTTTTTCGGGCAACTCCAAATAGATGTCCATAGGAAGAATAACTTGCCAAAGGCACTGACTAGCCATGTTGAAGATCAAGGAATGAATTTGCTAGTCGTGGTCTCTTATTCGCAGTTTCTAGCAGACTAGTGATATCACAGCCTTAAGAGACATAACCTTACAGAGCTAAATGCACAAAGTTACGTTGATATTTTGATTGTATGCCTGGTTGGCACCTTCTCTTGTTCCAGAAAGACTTACCCTGTTCCCCACAAGGGACTCATGTCCCACTGGTATTCTGAATGCCCACACCTGGTCCTCACCCAACTGCCAGAAAACCCAAGTGAAAAATCTCTCTCGTGCCTCTAAACTGCACAGGAATGCAAAAATACTAGGTTTTGGAATACCTTTACATGACTCACTTTTGATGTTAACATTTTTGAAATGGCTACTCATCCCTTGCAAAACCAGTAAGAGACAGAGACGCAGAGAAGTCTTCTAGGAGCCGCAGATACCCATCAGCTAGATGTCCATGCTGCATAGATGACTGAGAATCTCAATCTAAAAATACCAGTATCAAGAATCAAACAAATGGTTTTGCATATATAAAGAACAAAGCACCAGTTCAGAATAACAATGCTATTTATAGGGCTATGGAATAATATGCGTGTACATTATGGATGTTCTTTAATTTCACAGATGTGATTTTATTCTGTTGCAGACATCATGACTCATGTTTAAGCTTTACAATATACAGAACAGAATGAAATGAAAGTCAGCAGAGGTTTGCTTCATACTTTATAATTATAAGGATCTATATGATAATCTTAAGTTAAAAAAATATTAGGTATGGTCAGTACTAAAGTAGGTAATTGTGTATCAAGACGATGATCCTTACGACACTGAGTCTGAAGAGCTATGAACAGAAAAGAACACGCTCAGCATGAAACTATGAAAGAGCTTTAACAGAAACTAAGGGTGTAGACTACTGTGGCCATGCTGTACTTGCGTATCCGCTGGCCGTTTATTAAATACACATTTTTGTAATTCTTGAACATAGCTTTTACAAAGGACCATGGCCACATGAAAAGCAACATTTTACTTATAGTTGAACAAAAAAGGACTAAAAAGCCCCCAAGGAAGACTGCTTTGAAAGAGAACAAAACCACTTGTGAGATCTATTCAAGACCAATCCACCACAGTGGGGTGAATGCCTACCACAATGTCATGCCCCTTTTTCCCCTCCCAAACTAAAGCACCAATAGGATTTGTCAGACAAGAATACAGTTCAATAACAGGTAAGGATGAAGAAGAGTTTTTAAGGATTCACTTTTAACAGCTTCTCTAGACACTAACTGCAAATAAGATACACCATAGAACTTCTTCTTGCTAAATCCATATGACACCCATGTTTTTGTGCAATACTAATATTCTTCATAGTCCTTTTCTAACTCTTAAATGTTCATATAGAAAAAGGTACAAAAGGAGGTATTTGTACCTTCTGTGTTATTTTTGTCTCCAAAAAATACTATACACATTTTGGAAAGCATCATTCCCACCAGCTATCTGGGATCCCAGTGTAAGTGGAAGAAGATGACTGCAGTGCATCAGCAACAAAAATGTAGTAACACTTGGTATTGTGCAAATACCTCAGTTTCACCTTGGTGCTGGAACACGGTGTTTTACAGTATGAGCTAGAGCAAATTTCATCTGAAGACATCAGAGTAGTTTGCAGGCATTTTTGAGTTTGTGTCACTATGTTCGTGGAAGACAGTGACTCTGCAGCTAGATCTTGACTTTAGACACAATGTAACTAAGTGGAGTGGTACACCCTTCTGCTCTCCATCTGCAGAGGATACAACTTGTGCTGTTAAACCTGAGATTTGCTGTTTGGCCTCTCAGCTCTAGCAGGTTGCTTTTCAGTCTTGAGGTATTCAGAAAAATAGTTATCTTCTGCTTCAGTTGTACAGTGATCCTACAGCGGCTGGCCCCCACTAGAGGCTCCTGAGTTCTGAATCACCATTAGATCACACTTTAAGCTGTGATCCAAATTTGTTAAGACTTTTCAGAACAGTAAAGCTAGATGCCCAATCCTACTCAAGTTCCCAAATCCTGCGGGTCACTCCAAATACAAGCTATAAAGAGCAGATATTTCATTTGCTGTTCATTTGTTTAGCGTAACACAAATCATCCTGCACTCATACCACTGACGGACACAAAAGAAAACCCTCCGTCTGCCGTTCAGTTCAGAGGGGCCAGTCATTGTTCACCACTTCACCTGGAAAAGACTGTAAATAAACAAACCTGTTTGGCCAGCTGATCCTTCTTCACCAAGCCAGTGGCTGCAGCAATGTTCCCTGCTCCTTCCACTGTCTTCTGGGCCACTGCCGTCACTCCTGTCACCACAGCTCCCCCAACATTAGACACCTGCTCTTTGGTCTTCTCAGCCACTGAGGAGAAGCAGAAGATGGAAAAAACACATTATGACTTTGGGAGCTGTAAGTTTTTCAGAGAATTGTATCTATCCCTTACTGCCCAATATCATGAAGAGCCATAAGGCCATTACACTTTGGGTACCCAAGTGGATCTTCAGACATGAGACTATCCATCTGGCAACACAGGAGCAGTAGAGGTAAAAATAAGCCTTATTTACAGCTCAATTTCTTCTATGTGAAAGACATTTGACATTTATTTCACGTCTAGTTGTACTTTAGGAAAGAAAAGTCATTACTTAAGGGCCTTTATTACGTCCAACTCACTGTGTAATGTATGATAATTGCATTCAATGTATCCCAGTTTGGAAATGCATTCCAATTAGTCCACCAAACACTCACTGCATGTTACAGGGCAAGGAAGACAATATTGTTTACATTAGACTCAAAAACCAGTGCTTATTATTTTATTTTATTTTTCAAAATATACTTGATTAATAAGCAGAGAAGCAGAGCTACTGTTGCTCAGAGAATTTCTAATACAACCTTTTATGTTGTTCTCTGAGATTTTTTGCCTCACTGCTGATGTGTCCATCCATAATGCATTAATCTACAAAAAGACTGAATGCCAAAGATGCCAAAGCAAACTGGATTAGTAGCTAACTTCCAAGCCCCAGGGAAACAACAACACATTTAGCCTACGTATACATCAGCAGTTGCCATTCTACCTTTCTGAATATTACTGCGTTCTTTCTGGGCTTTCATCCCCAAAGGCTCTTTCTGACAGCAGCTTGCCCTATAGTGAAACTGCTCTAAGAAAAGAGATGGGAGGATTTCACACTTTAAAGTTACATGGCCAGATTTTCAGAAACAAACGCATTTACTTATCTAAACAAGGGACTGTTCTTCAAAAAGATCCTGTGTGTAGCTTTGTAATTCTAACTAATACTATATGTTCCCCCAGCCCAAATCCCACCTGATCCATGAAATGTATTCATAGCTCTGTTTGCACTCTTTACGAGCACGGGATGGATTCTGCCTGTCGGCTGGGCCACCCTTTCAGAGACTTTTTTGGGAAGCACATATGAAGAGAAGACTTTCTATGGATAAATTAGATTCCTTTAATTGCTTTCATAATGAGTATCACCTGTCCATATCACAGGGCACACAGCATAGATTGCATTAATAAAAATCACACATCTGGCACACTGTTTACCTTTCTACCTTTTTCCTAATTGTTGTTATTTAAAGACCCAAATAACAAATATCTGCTGACTGAAAATGGAGGTAGGTCATTTAGCACTCATTCTGACTAACTTACAGTGAAAAAACAGTAACTGCTTGAGTATTATCTCTATTACGACCAAACCCAAAAGCTTTCGTTATAGAGCAGGACAGCAATGGACTCCATATTGTCTGAAACCAGAAACTGAAGAACAGCCTGTTCCAAAGATCTTTCAATCTGTACATGCTAATAAGATACAAAATCACAAGAAATTTCTTTGTATCCATCCAGTACTCTGTTGCCATGCTTTTTCCAGAAAAAAAAAATAGTCAAAAGTGGGTTTTGCTGAAAAGGAAATTTTGCCCTCAGGGAAGGTTTGGCATAATGCTAGCAAGTGCAAGAAGACATCTATTAAGATGCCGCGTTTGATTTTTATCAGCTACAGAATACAAAAGCTCTGGATTCTACACATGAAGTCTACATAGAAATTTTTTCACTAATTCTTGCAAACACATATGTTAAGGTGTGTGTCCTAGTAACATGTTATATCTTCCAAAGAATATTACGACCTGATTGTGCAGGTCTTTCAGAAAGAAATTGAGCAACATTATAAGACAGACACTTGTTAACACTTTCATATTATTTAGAATGGCAAGAAGAAATCCCAGAGCTGTGTAAAAAAATTAACATCTTGCAAAAGTATGCTTTAAAGTAAGTGATATTCTCAAAAAAGGGAACTAAAGGAAGTAAAGGAGCAAAAGGAAAAGATAAAACAAAAAATGAAAAAAAAGAAGGAAAGAAAAAAGAAAAAACGAGAGATGTATTTTGGGTAAGTTTCAGCATTGCTTTTTATTTTTCCTCTGTCTTCTTCCTTTTCTGGGAGAGAAGGAAAAAGAAAACAAAACCAACAGAAGATATATAAATCAAGGTCCTTTTTATACACATATTTTCTTCTGTTATTTTTTTTTATATGGAAGTGACATACACTGTTTTGAAAACTCCCTTTTCCAAAATATGTTGAATGGCAGAACATTTAAAACAGACAATTTCAGTGGGCTTGATGCTGACAAAGGATTGCATGGTCAGTCGATTTTAAGCACACTCCTCCCTTCTGACAAAATGATACAGCATAGTTGCACGGTGTTTCTTGTCAATGATCATAATTAGTTTTGTTATCTCAAGATCTTAAAAAGACTGCACCTCAAAAGCAGAATAAGAAGAAATAGAGTGAAATTGGGTGCACTGTGGATGCTGCTATATAAAACACCTAATTCCTGGTGCCATTATTAAAACCATATTTCTCAGACTGTGTTGTCATGGCAAGTGTGGCCACCTACCAAGAGCAACTATCCAGCGGCTGCCATTCCCACTATTAAAAGTTGGGAAAGCTCTGTCTGAAGTCTATTTTCTCCTCCCCAGAAACACATTGCCCTAGGAAAGGCTTGGTACATGCAAACAAAACAAAAAAGCAAAGAATCAGGCTGCTAACGCTGTTACTGGTACAACAAGATACCTGAAAAAAGTAGCAACAAAAGCAGTATATTTAAGATTGCTTCTGTTTCAGACATAGCCTAAGAAAGCTGACACAGAAGGTAGCATGACAGATCTCTCATACACTGCTTGAGAAATCAGAGCCATGACGATAAATCCAGCGAACTATACACATAGTACAGATTTGTAAGAGCACTCTTACTACTAGGAGAAAGAGTCTTCCTTCCCATCTCTAAAGAATACCTAAACACCACCAAAGACCCTATTACCAGAGTGACTCTGTAAATAAGCTCCAGTTTGGTGACCTTTCAGCTCTGGAAGCCTAGCAACAGGAGAAATAAAAACAAAATAGGTTTCCAGTCTCACATGTTTTATTGCTTACACTAAGTAGTAACCGGGGAAAAGCATTAAGTGTGCACAAACAAATCAGTTCAGAATGCAGGGGGCTGATACCAACTAATTAAATTAATCTGAATATTAGGTTGTTTAATGATCTTAAGCCATTAAGTCTTTCTAGAGCTGATGTCTGCTCTGTATCACAGTGCTGAGGAACAGACTAAACCAGCTTCTGCAGAGCTCTGCCATGCCATGGCGTGATTACTTCTGTCATCTACACAGAGACCCTCCATTCTGGTAAATGATCCTGGGACTGTGTACAGTGACCATGCCAAGGTTAACTTTGAAACTAATGTTCTAATACTGACTATAGCATTGTGCAAAAATTATTAGCATTGAACCTTTCTTTACCCTACTTATTACAGACAACTGGGTAACATACGGTATCAATGTGAAACCTTTGGAGCAATTCAAAATGAGAACTAGTTGCTCTCAATTTTGAACAATCAAAGTAGATGAAAACAACAGGATTTCTCAGAACTAATGAAATTACTTTTACTGCACTAAATATACTTTTGAACATGTATTTCAGACAATAAGGTTGCCTTAGGGACTTGAAGAATTCATTTACAAAGAAGCCATCAATACATTGGGTGTTCTTTAATTCATACCATTTACTGTAAGATACCCGATGGAGTTAAAACAAACACAACAGGAACACCAATGACTAATAGTGTTAAGAACAAGAATGATCAGATAAAAGAATTAAGCAAAACACTTGACTGTGGTTCATAACATTTGATACTGTGTCTTGACTCAGCTTCAGGGAATGCACATGTGATTGAAGCATCAAGGGCTTTTTGGCCCTGATCTTTTGTAGAAAGCAGTGCTTGTTTTGCTTATCAGGAGATGGACTGCAAATATTTCATCTTTGACACTGTACATTTCTGGACATATATCCTTGGGAAATAAGCAAGATTGATGAACTACACATTTACAGTCAAAGGCCAGTAGACATGTTAATTAGGCAGACAAGGCAGATACACCAGCAAAGCTGCTTCATCTTCAGAAGTTCTAAGAATGGGTGACCTAACAAATAACTTGTTCACTGTATTCCTGTGAATCACAGCCTGGTATCCTCATTTTACAGTGCCTCGATGCCACTAAACCTGGTACGAACAGGTCATACTTCGTTTAAAGCAAGAAATATCCCAGTCTAGCATTTCTGGGTTTGGAAAAGAACTGACTGAGAAGTGTATTTAGGTGTTCAGCACGTTGAGGAATGTCAGCTCCCGGTCCCTTCACCAGCACAGCGTTTTAAACCACAAGCTATGCAATAATAGCAAGACCTTGGAACTCAGACAGTAAGAAAGGACTGACTGCACACCTGTGACCATACACTCCTTTTGACCTGTGATTCTAGTTTGCATTTAACTGTCTCCAACCTCTTGAATAATTTTTATTCCCATAAAATGTGTTATTTCACCTCAGGTTTTACACAACATTTACACTCTGGTGCATCATAAGACCAACAGAACTGGTGGCTCGTAGTCCTACAAAAAGAGACAAGTAGGTCTTTACAAGTGCCCTAAAAAGCAGCTTTGTCACATCAACTTTAATAGCATTGATTTAAATGGATTTCTAAGACAACTTCACTAGCATTTCTCAGTGTCTTCATATTATATCTCACAGCATCACTACAGTGAACCTGAACCTGTTTTCACCTGCCTTCTCTGCTTGCCAGAATTACTCTTCATAGACTGCAGTTTTTAAAAAAAAGTTATTTTTAAAATACGCGCCCAAGCAATTCCTCTGTTCTTACACTATCAAGGCCATACTGTTTCATTTTAGAAACATGCGCTCTTTGGATTTTGCATTAGGACTCCTCACTGCCACATTTCAACCTGCATGTCCTCTATTCCTTCTCTGTTTTCATTCAACAGCTAAACTCCTTTCAAACAGTGTAACAGGCCAGAAGGAAGCAAACTGTGGCACAGAACCCATTATTCCCAAGCTTTGGGTGTTTCACTTTGCGGCACCCATTTCCTAGAGTGGGTGAGAAGCAACCACTGTTTTGGCTGAAATTTGAAGTAACTTTTCTATATTTTCTATTTATAGGTGCAGCACACAGCAGATGTGCTCTCCTTATGTTCGGCTCTATAGTCTGTTTCGTATCTTCCAGAACAAAATTTAACATCTTTTCAAACCTGTCAAAAATTCCATTCATCTACTTAAAATTTCCTGTCTCACTACCCATATTGCAATCAGATGAAGATGCATACTTGCAGCATTTGAGATCCGTTGTTTCTCTCAAGAGGAGGAAAAGAAGTTCCCCACTAAGCTAGCCTACTACAGAGTCCCAGTGCTTTAGCAACTTTCATACATGTGCAAATGCCTTTGACTTTTACTCAACCACAGCCCAACTTGGTGAACACCAGCTCTATTAACTTGCTTGTTAGTGCTGTCAGTTGCTGTTCCAACGTCTGTGGTGTTATTAGATATATGTACCTCAAACCTCATTCTGCTGCAATCCTCTACTGGTTATAGTAATGATCCCTCTGAAAATTTCGCTTAATTGCGGTCTAACAAGCTGAGATTTCAAACCTCGTAACAAGAACATGCAGGTTTAGCCTGAGGCTAAACTCTGAAGGACTATCATAGATTTTCTGTTCAGTTTTGTTACTAAAAATACTTGATTGACTTCTCATCATTTATTTGAGTTGTGATATCAAGTACAGCCAAGTCAAGTTTACCTACAGTTGTTTATCCTTTGCATTGCCTTATGTGAGCACAGGTGAATGATACACTGTCCGTACACAGAACAAAAAGGAAGAAATCCTTTTCTACTCCCTTACTTATTTGATTTCTAATTTATTGGGGCAAAAACACCTTAAATTTCTTGACCATGCATTTTCTTCACACCTCCAGAAGTCCCATATTTTACAGCAGAAAATTACATGTTCTATTCAATGCACTTTGGTCAGCTGAGGTTTTCCTGCACTCTGTAGAGATCAAAGACTTACATTCATTTTTGCCACTTACTACAGATTATTGGTTACTGGTTTCAGTTCATACCTAAAATGATCCCTGCAAATCAATTTAAAATGTAAATTTACTCTTTTTCAGTGTAGAAATGCTAATGTGAACACACATGCCCAGCATTAACTTCAAAGTTTGAAAGCGCTGTTGCTAGAGAGATTAGGTAGTTCTAAAAAACATTTCAAAACCCTCATAAGCGTGACAAATTCAAATCAGTTTATCAAAGCTCTGAAATTTGTTTCTTTCCTGTAAGCCATTTCCCTTCTATCTTCCTACCCAACCAGCTCCAGTGGGACACACTGATGAGTCACAAGCATCTTTTCAGAACGGAGTGGGTGCTGGGGCATGTCCACACCGCAGCGGCAGCATGACTGTGGGTGCAGCAAGCATACCTTCTTTGAAACTGTATGATTGGTTTGTTGTTGGAAACAGACCTCAGGGTGGCATGAAGAACCACTAAGACCACAGGTGATACTCGGGTATTAAGCCACAGATGTACCAGTTTACCGCCCTCTCAATCAGTCCTGCCAGCTTACCAGCTAAGACACATTTTTGTCATCGGGACAGGTGGAACCCATCAGGCCCTAGCATAACTTATGTTTCGAAGACTCTTCCATGATAATAAAAAACAAAGTTCTGGCACAGGTTCCAGTCCTGGAGCCAGGTATTGATATCTTGGGCATGCCTGTTTCTTCCAAGTTCTCTCCCCATTACTAGGAGGATTGAGGAAAACACTACCTGTGCTCCTGAACCTTTTAGCAGTCTTCATGGAGCCCTGAAATCTCTTCTGATCGACCTTGTGCTTCTGGTTGCAACATCATTAGTACCCACAGGAAAGATCAGGAGCAGGCAACAGTCCGAAGGTTGTACAAAGCTCATCTGTCACCTGGTGGCATCCCTGACAGGGACCCCAGAGAGGGAGCAAACTTCCCTGAAAAGAGGGTCTGGTCTGCAAATGGGCACCTCTGTTCTGCTCCGGAGGGAGTCACCGATGACCGTAACTTGCCTTTGTTTCTTTGCAGCGCCGGTCTCACTGCAGGTCTTGCTGTGAGGTGTTGGTTGAAGTGCCTTTGGTGAGGGTGCTTACAGAGGTTCCTCCTTTCCCATCTCATCATGCGCTTTGTCCACGACACCCAGAACCTCGCACCTATTGTGTACAGGTCGCCGAGAGGGTTCCTCTTGCAGCTCCATGCAGTAACTTGCTTCCACCCCTCTCTGTCCCCCATAACGCTGCCTTCCTCCTGCCACAAAACAGATCTTGGACCTCCCTCTGCAGTGGCCACACCGGGCTGGCCTGTGAGCACCAGAGATGGCAAGGCACAGCTCCACGGGTCCATCTCCTCCTTGGACTCTCCGATGCTCCTCAGCCTGCCCACCTCCCCCTGCAGCTTGGCCACCAGGTCGCACCTCCCGCAGACGCGCTCGCTCCTGCCCTCCATCTCAGGGAGCACCCTGAAGCCTGGGCGGCCGCAGGCTGCAACGGGCACTCCGTCCTCGTCCTCAGGCCGGCTTCAGCTCTGCCGGAGCTGACGAGAAGCAGCGGGCAGGCCGGCGGCTGAAGCCGGTGTAGACGGCCCGCGCGGCCGGGTGCAGGCTCCGCCCCTTGACGGCTGGTCCAATCGGCGGGCCCGGCTCAGCCACGCGGGGAGCGCCCCCTGCCGAGCTGCAGCCTCATAGGGTACCGCGTGCGACCCCCGCCGCGGCCTCGCGGCCTTATGGCGGCCAGGTGGTGATTTCCCAGCACAGAATATTTCACCTTTGGCAAGAAACAAACCGCAGAGACCCCCCTGATATACAAATTTCTACAGATGTAAGTCATATCCGTCTGTTTAGGAACCCGGTTTCATCAGTCTCCCGGTTCGTACCAGTGCAGCTTGACTTTGATTCCGAACATTCCTCAAAAACCCCTTCTCACACAGAAAAAATTATATTAATTTGACATATTTGATTGCAAAGCAGCGTATGCATTTTGATAAAATGACTGTTGCTTTCTGCCTCTCAATTCTTCTGTGCTTTTCTGTTTTTAGTAAACCGGAGTGCCCTCAGAAAAACACACAGGATTTTTAACAGGTAAATAGTCGGTTAATCAAATGTGGGGAAGCAGCTGAAATTAAGAGATAATTGTCTTACCTGTTGTGACACCATGAACAACTCCTTCCTTGGTCCTGGAACCTAAACAAAGAACAGTATTAGGTTGACAATACATGTTCTTAAGTGCTGGTAAAGACTAGATGGATGATTAAGAGGGATGAATATATAGATCATATGCAGTTGCATACAGTATTTCCTAAGATTATTAAAATTAATTCAAGAGAAATTCAATCTAAGGAAAAGGGCAAAACCATCAATAAAGAGCAACTGCATGAATGTATATTGACTGTGGAAAGGTGAATAGTACTGGAAACACTTCTGCAGTTTATATCTTGTACGTACTGATTTCCTTGCCATTTTCTTAATAGCTGTGGTAATTAAGCCTCCCACTTTGCAAACTCACACGGATGACTCTGCACAGAAACCACGTTACTGTTAACATCCTAATGAGACTCATGCATGTGTTTGAAGAAGATCAGAGCCAAAGTTTCCAGAAGATCCTTACTATTTAATTTTACACCTCTTCTCCAGATCTCAGTTTGCAGGGGTTAACAACCGTTACAGAACTACAGAAAGACCTAGAGGTTAAAACCATGGAGAGATGGTAGTGTTAGCCAAATTTAGACAAAAATAATCTGAAAATGAAACATTAAACAGTAGATATGATTCAAACCTTAAAATGCTACCAGGGTCAAGCCCAAGGTCTGCTGCATCCAGTCACAGGCACGTGTGACAACAAAGATTCTGCAGACAGAAACCTCAAGCTGGTACTAGATTCAGACGTAATGCGAGGCCTGTGTCAGCAATGTAACTCTGTCACCCTTCACACCAAACCAATTTCCAGAACACCCAGTAAAAATATCATGACTTTTTTACCAGGCTGCACAAAAGAGAACAATCTCTTGTGCCTCCAATGGAAAGAGAAACACATATTGCTGTTGAAAATGTAACTCCATCTCTTTTCCCTACCAGAGCTCTACTTGTCCTTGTCAGGTTTTATAATTTTGCTACATTTCAGGGATTAGTATCCATCTGTGGACTATGATGCTTAACAATGTGCAATTAAGCATTACAGAGACAGAGTTTATGGCTCCTAGTTTATCATTTTACCCTTGTCTGCCAGAGATAGGATGGCCTTTTTTTATTATTACCAATACAGAAATTACCTTATTTGTAATGCAATTTTTTTGTCTGCATGTCATCTAGTATTTGGGATATTATGACTTATACTTCTGACTTTACTCTTCTAACATCTATATAATTTTAGCTTAACACTGTATAAGATCATATATAAACTCATATAAGCAGAAATATATTAGATGAAAGCAACTTTTCCCACAATTCTGTACAATAATACAGTTAAACAATGAAATACATAATAAGTTCATTCATCAATATGTCCTACTTGCTGATAGTGCCAATTTGTGGAAATTCAGCCATGTATTTATGGCACTATCAGATTGATTACAGCATTGAAAAGGCTCTGCTGTCCAGGAACAAGAGCAGAATAATAATCCATGATAAGGAAGAGGGAAAACAATGTTGCATCAGGTAAAATGACCTCTTCCTTTAACTAGCTAATGAAAACGTTAAACAGCTGAGAAATCTCTTCCCCCCCTTTATTCCGATTATCTCTTTTAAAAAAGCTTGTTTTCTCTCAGTGGAAATATTCACCATCGAAAGAATCATCCACTTTATTAAATCCAAGGTGCTAATGTCTAAGGACTTGTTTTAGGACTTTGGCTCTCCATCTTGCGGCACCATGGGACCTGAAGAAGCAAAGCACTTTGAACACATGCTGGAGTCTAAGCAGATGACGGTTCTACCAACTTCTAGAAAGAGACTAAGCACCATTTCAGGCTTACTGTGCGCCTGTTAGAATACTTAACCTTAAGCATATGCTTTTAAATGCTGGACCTGGCCAATATCTCATTCATCTTGTTGAAGTTGTTGTCTGCAAGCCAAGCCTCTGACACATGGAAACCTGTGAACAGCAAGTAGTCAGCTCTCTAGGGCTGGTAAGAGATGGACGGTACAACAGAACTCCCTGAGGACCTCTGCAATGCAAACACCTCCAGAGTGACATATGCAAGTTGATTCTTACTTCACCTACCCTGACGTAACACTGCTCTAACCACAACTAATACAGTAATGCTAGTCTCTTTCTGTTAGTGGAAGACAGGCTTTTCTTCAGCAAAAGCACAGCTCACAGACCCATACAGAACAGAGATATGTATAGCCAAATCCATTAACTGGCAAACAACCAGCTAAGCAGTGGTCCAGACCTTACAGCATATGTTAGAGCTAAATAGTATTTGCCCCACTACTGCACACTTGCATGGAAGTAGCTGTTTCTGCAGTTACAGCTACAACAGGATCTAGCAGTACGTTAGGATCTGCCAGAACAGGCCTAAAAATACAACAGCTGAATTCAGTAGGACAACTTCTGGCTGGTAATGAAGGAAAGCTGGGCATTTACGTTTTTTGGAGAGAAACTAGCTGTCTTTCATTCTGGCATTCCCAAAACATGAATAATCTTGCTCATTGTACCCTGCATGACGGGGGGAACAGAGGAATCAGAGTGGGGATGATATAAAGACCAAGGAACCTGACACTGGCCTAGACTACTTAGGTGATGCAGGAGCAACAGTAGTACATGGTAATGCTACTTTTCCTTGCTATAATACACATCTGTGCAAGAGGACGGAAAAGCCAAAATCAGAATTTTTGCCTTTGTGTAATTACAGAAAAATATAATAGACTTTCTTCCTTTCATTATTTGTTATCATCACTATAATTATTCCAAAAATAAAGTGTACATCAGTAGTTTGGCAATACACTAATTTCTGAGGTTTTTAAGAGACGAACAGACTAATCCAAGCAAGCCCTTCCTGAGAGGCAGGTCACTTAGTAAGAGATGACTAAAGTCAGGGAGACATAAGCCCAAATTAGGGGAAGGAGAAATAGCCGTCTAAGGAAAACACTTGCTCCCAGGTACTGACACCCATTATTCCACCAGGCGGACCCTGAGTCCCTTGACTACTCTGTTGGCTTCTCTACTACCAAAGAAAATAAGAAACCTTATGAAAAGAGAGTGCAGCAGAGGAATTTGGATGGTCTTGCCAAATAGGTCATGACTGCACTGTTCTACTCCAGGGCCCTGTGCCAGCTAAGCACAGGGAGTAGTAAACAACTCATCCGCTAGCCACCTCATTTCTGATAAACTATTCTTTTGTTCTGCTAGGGTATAACACATCAAAAATGATCAGACTGGAAACTTCCATTCCTGAGCACTGAACATGCACTCAAGAGTCAATTGAGCAAAACCATCAGCTGCCTGATAGCACGCACAGAGCTCAGAGGAGCTCCTGAGCAGTACATCATCAAGACAGTGCAAGAGCATCCTTCGTACTCTCGGTTCCTGGTTTCAAAGAGAGAGGGGGTAAGTATTGCCACTCGTTTCCTCACTGCTTCACACCAACAGCTCTTGAAGGATACATGGAGACCCAGTTTTAAATTTATGGCATACACGATGCCACACAAGACTGCTGAAGCTCGGTCCTCCTTTCTAATCAATGATCAGGCCATTCTTTGACATAGGCAAAGGTGCTGATGCTGTGCTTGTATGAGTCAAGACAGCACCACTGATTTCAGCTGGCCAATGCTGAAGTAGATCAGTAGAGGAATTTAGGGGAAAAAAAACACCATAACGCATAAAACCATACTATGGACTGTATTAAACAGCTTATTGATATTACAAAGCAGGACAAAGACAGTGGACTGAAGGAAAAAGAAAGAATAGACTTCAGCATGGAGAGGGGAAAAAAATCTCCAGGTAATCCTTCAATATGCCACTCTCCCTCAGAGTTCTAAGGTTCCCCCTGTGCAAAAGGGAACTTTTCTTGTGCCAAAAAAGAAGAAGATGACAAAAAGAAGAAGAAGAATATGAAAAGAAGAGCAGAAGTTACAATGATGACATTTCATCTCAAGCAGCAGCTTTTGTTAACAGATCTCTTACCAGGTAGAAATATGTTACGGTCTTTCACATAATAGCTAATAGCAAGCTGGACAGAAAGGTCCAGGTGTTTTCCATATTTACTTAAATTCCACTGACTGCAGTGGGAGACCATATTACCAAGGGGATCTGGACTGAAGACTTTGCATCTTATTAATTCTGCAGCAGCAATTGAAAGCTGAATGTTGTGGGGAAGACTGCTGAAAAGGAAAACGATTAACACAGGTCCCTCTCAGCCCTATATGGTTAGGTTCTTTTTTGCAAGATGTCAGGCAGCTTTCACAGCATAACCTATCTGTGAAACTCTTATCTGAAAACCCAGCTATAGAGATAGGGAGACAGAAACCTTCAGGAGCTCTACTGCAGTGTGCCGCTCCTCTGCTCATAAAGAGGTTTCACCACCTTTTGCACTGCAACCGTTACCAGCCTACAGAACCGAGAGATTATCACGCCAGCTTTTGCTAATGCTGCTCAGGAAAAGAGCTGCTCCTGCTGCATGCATGGGAAGTAGATGCAGAAATACCCAGCTCCTCGTTCCCCCCTTATCCTGCTTGATCCTGCTGAAACTTCAGCTGTGGAAACTGTGGCTCCCTACCAGCAGATACGGGCAGGCACACACCCAGGTACGTGAGCTGTCAGAGCTCCTGGAGACAGCTGACAACCAACCAAGGCCTTTTTTGCCTGCCTGGCTGAAATCGTGCATATAGCTCTTTTCCCCTGAAAAGCGGGCATCTGGTGTGGGAAGGATCCTTCACCATGCCTACAGCCATATGCACGGGTCCCCATCACGGCTCAGGGCTCCACTGTCCTCAGTATTTTATTCCTGAAACAAACAGCAAGCCTGCCCTCCGAAGTCCAGCCTCAGCAAAAGCCTCTCTGAAAACAACAGGAAACCTGTTGCCTTTGGGAGCAGAACTAGGTTCAGATACTATTACGGTCTGGAGAACAGGTCAGGCACAAAGATTAATTCAGTACACGAGGCACAAAGAAATCAACGACCCCAGAAGCATGGTCAGGAGCTACAAGAAAACAAAACAAAAAAAAGAAAGCCCTACCTCTGAAAAGTAACTCCGATATCAAGCACAATGTACAGTGAAAGCACATCTATTTTGAAACACTGAAAGTGAGCAGAAGCTCTTTTTAAAATAGACTCATCTTACAATTAGTTTTCAAAATGACTGCCATCTCTGTTGGCAAGAGCACTGAGCTTTGCTACGGCACAGCAGGAGAAAAGCATATTCCAAATGAGTAGTTCAAACTATCCAGAGCAGAAATAATTTGTTACAGACTGGTACTAGCCCGCAAGGGCAGAGGAAATCCTGAAAAGACATCGGAATTGCAGAGACCTCAGTGCTCCCATTTAAAAAGAAATGTCTCTGTTTTTCAAATCTGTTTACCTTCTCTTTGACATCTGTGCACATCTCCCTAGGTACACAAAGCATCCGTTACAGAACTGACCTGCTACAAAACCATCAAAAAAGAAAGGAACTACAGAAGAGGGTATCTTTTCCCCTCCATTCTTTTATAGACCAACTTTGAGGAATAGGAGAAATTGATCCATAATATTTTTTCTAAATAGCCATTCATTCATATGGTCTTGGCAGATTCTTTTCCTGTGAATTTTTCACGGCAGCACTTGCAAGATAGATCTCTAAAGCCCGATGCTTGCTAAGTGAAGATGATGATCGTGCAATCAAAGTACCAATCTGGAATTTGAAAAGAATTTTATCCCTGGCTCTGTTCAAGATTCTTGTGTGGCCTAGATAAGTCAATTAACAACTGCTTTGCTACCTTGGGGTCTACCTGCCCTACCTCATTAACTGTAGTGGCTCTTCCTTGAGAACTCATGGAAAATATCTGCTATGGATATGTAATAGTAAGTACAGAACATGAACTTAATTTCAAAAGATGAGGAGATGACACTTTGCCATACAAAATGTTACTGTCAACATGCCAAGCAGTTAGCATGGCTTATGCTCAGTTCCAGAATTAACCTCTCGAGTTTCTTCTCTTAAAATCCCACTTAAAACCCACATATTCTATGCAATGCTATGAAGCTACCTTCCACTTCAGCTTTTATGTATTTTTTTAAATTTATTTTTACTGTACCAACTACCCCTTCAACCTCAACCTCGCAAGCGAATAGAGTGCCAGCTAGTGACTTGTACAGTAAGGCACCTCCTATGACGCAACCTTGTTCTGCATGGGCTTACAGACACGGCTCCGCAGAGCAGTAATGCATGGCCACCACAAGGCAGTGACGTCAGAACCCACGTTTGGCTTCAAAGAACTGGAGCTCAGGAGGGCACAGCTCTCCGCTTGCTTGTTTCGCAACAGTCTCCTATGAGCGATTACATGTATTTTTTTTGCAGAAGAATAGGTCTGACGAGGACCCGGCTGTGAATGTCACGGTGCCCCGACCAGCAGCGTGACCCCTGCTGCCCACCTACCCACGTAGAGGACACCCTCTTTCGTCTTCCCTGCCGCCTCCGCCACGCCCTGCTTGGTCTTTTCTGCCGCTGCTACGACTCCCTCCTTCGCCTTGGAAAGTCCTTTCATGAACACATCCATGGCTGAAGAATTTCTTCACACAGCTCTAGAGACAAAAAAAGACAGTACTCATTCAGTAAGATTTTTTTCAGCTTTTTATCCCAGAGAGGGAAGAAAATTTTATTCAAACTGAATGGGATCACAATTACTTAAAAATTGTATTATTAATACCCCCCACATTATATAGCTTTCCTCCTCATCTATATTAGCAATACACAAACATCTCCCTGTATGTGAGGTTGCACTCAGTGTTTCAGACAGAACAATTAAACAACCAGAAAGAAAAGGAGTACGATTACATGAATCACCCTTACATTTTCTCGCATGCTGCCATACACAATAAGTTAAACAGCAGTAAGTTAAACAGCACTGCCAGAGCAGTTCCCTCAATCCAAGCAAAGCTTGGGATCCTGTTTCCACAGAGAAGGTTGCTGACAATGCAGTTCTGGTTGGAAGATGGATTCACTGATAGCATGAGTCCTTTCCTTGCCTACCAAGGCACCATTTCCTCCAAAGGACAGTTCTGTTCATGTGCTGATGCAAGACTTCGCCCTGTGATTTGATGATACTCCGTCCCTCATCCAGAGGAAAAAGCCAACTTAAAGAAACACCAGCAACTTAAAAAAACCCAAAACACACCTTCTAAATGACAAACGTTCACTTGTTACTGTTATAAGAAACTACCGTCACAACCCAGGAGGGCTGAAGCAAATAGAAAATGCCGCTTTTCTGGTATTCCAGCATTTTGTGCACAGTCCAGGTCACTCTTCTGGAAATTGAGTTTTCCCAAATGGGTTCTTTGCCTCTACCAGAACCGAGCAAAGATTTTACTAGAAAGCAAAAAGCAAGAATGCAGGATTTTGAAAGCACGGCACTACAGCTAGCAAACGTGTCCTGTGGCAGCTACATAACCCAGCGCTGCACCGAAACTACTGAAACAGTAATTAAAACCGAGGGGTCAGCGTCCCTGCAACGAACCCGCGATCAGCAGCCCTTTCTCTTCCCCCGCCCGCGCCGAGGGACGTGCCGCCTGGTGTTTTCTTTTCCCTGCCGGAGCAGTGGATGTCTCGGAAGGCACCCGGGCTGCCGCAGCTTGCCGCCGACTCGTGACGAGCGTGCGAAGCAAGGCAGCGTTCGCGCTCCAGCCGCACCGCCTGCGGTACCTGGGGCTGGGG
>Ga0065711_1026311_pt1 | contig 79353 bp, 51 predicted proteins | sample Hoacrofraction12_FD_59098 | JGI IMG/M metagenome (GOLD analysis project Ga0065711, IMG submission 59098) | Hoatzin crop microbial communities from Cojedes, Venezuela - Epithelial fraction 12 v2 (version 2) | ecosystem: Host-associated > Birds > Digestive system > Esophagus > Crop | place...
ACTAGGGCAGTGTAGAGGGGGAGGAGAACCTCCCTCGACCTGCTGGCCACACTCTTCTTAATGCACCCCAGGATCCCATTGGCCTTCTTGGCAGCCAGGGCACACTGCTGGCTCATGGTCAGCTTGTCATCCACCAGCACACCCACGTCCCTCTCCTCAGAGCTGCTCTCCATCAGGTTCACCCTGAGCCTGTACTGGTGCATTGAGTAGTTCAATATGGTAACGTTCACTTTAGTGTTATCACGATGCAATGAACTCCGTGATTCTTGGGGGGAAATAGTATGTAATTAATTATTTAAGCTTTTTTAATATAAATATCACTGTTGCTCCTCATAATGGCTGTTAAGACACCGAGTGCTGTCACTCTGTAATCTCAAGGGAGTAGAGGTGATGTGCGTCATACGTGGGAAATATATGACCTCCTTGTGCTGGGTGCACAAGAAAGGATGTAGCAAGCCTGGTTTTCATCCAGACAACCAGTAGGGAGCCAGGGACAAGTCATGGTGTCTGTGTCTCCTGCGTCTCAACAGTAAGCCATTCTGCAGTTAGTATTGTAAAGACACATGAGTGAGCAGAATAGTGGAGGTCTTCTGCAGACTACAGCCTGAATATTTAACGAGGCATGTCAAAAAGTAAGACAACCTCTTTATCTATTTTTAATGTGTTTATTCTAGAAATAGAAGTCAAGCGGTAACTGGTCAGACCGTAAAGGATTTCCCATAGTGATCATGAATGTGGGTTGGGTTTTTTGTCCTTCTTCTGTTTAGCAGTGAAAATTATGACAATTTAATGTCTAGAAAACATGTGGGTGGCCCAGGAATGACTGTTATTTGTTCTCGGCATCAGACAGGGAGGAAAAAACTGTATTTGGCAGGTTGATTTATAATAAATGGCAGTTGTTTATTGCTGCTTCTAGGGCTGGGAATATTAAAGCAAGTTCCGGGCAGATGGACTAGCCAAGTGACAGGGTCATTTGGATAGGTGATAAATTGTCCAGAGTAATTTCAAAATTGTACTTCAGGGAATACTGCCTGTTAGAGAATTGAGTAAGTGCTTCTCCACATTCAGTAGTATTTCCGAAAACTCCCTGCAGCCTGTTTTCATTGCTTATGGCCTGTCTCTGCAGGGCAAGGACTGGATAGAGAAACAGACAATAGTTTTCACAGCTCTGTAAAACCACGGCTTCTCCTTCCTTCTATTCTTCTTCTTTCCCTTCCTCGCGTGATGCCAGGCACATGCACAACCCCCAGGCATACAACAGTTACACAACTGGAAAAGCATTCAGAGATAAACCAGTATCTGGCTTGTGGGATGGGGCTGCCTGGGAGCTCCTCGTATTGTATTTTCATCACCTCATTAGAAATAAGAGGGACTGGTAAATGAAAGGGTTTGCCACCGGCCCGACGCCAAGGCTTCAAGACACCCTGATGCTCTGTGTAAAGGGCTCAGCTTACATGCATGATCATGGTACCTAGGCAAACATAGTCAACCAGAAAAAAATGCTGAAAGCCAAATGTCCTGGTGTTATTATCATATTAGATTATGTCAGTAGAGGTGGACAGGGAAGGGGAAGCCTTCAGCCTCAGTGGCGGCTGGACGGTGCTCCTCCCGGCACTCACCACCTTTGCTGCTCGGGGACGTGCTTCTGCACTACTAATTTTTCCATCTTTGTTGACCACATGTGAGATGCCACCATTCAGTGCTCCTGATGGTGCTACCCGAACAGTCCTGCTCAGCTCATTTCCATGCATTCTGAGTTGGTTTTTCCAGGTACTGGTTACAATTTCCCTCTTCCCTCCTGCCACTTCTGCTTTTTTTACTGTTCTCTTCCTGGGCAATTAGCTCTACCATGCGCAAACTAGGCCTTTTGAAACACTCAGAGCACCTAGTGCTGAGATGGTGCTGCCAAACTCAACGATAAAAATAACTCTCCATTTCACTGTCACTCTGCAATTGCGTAAATGCTGTTCTTGCTATTCAGTCTTTGTCACAGCACTGTCCCAGAGATGCAAACTGCAGCACTGAGAGCACACAGAATAAACATTTCCAGGATTTAGCCTTCTGGAAACAAAGAATATCTCTAATTTAAGGCTAAGTTTGTAAAAGCAGGATGATTGAAATATCATTGCAAACTTGCAAACTCTTCCAATTTGACTGTAGGCCTTACAGTATTGCTTTTCTTTCTACGCCCCAGTTCCTGGAGTTGTGTGATTTTGTAAACATGTCAGATTTATTGTTGTTTTTTTTTTTAGCCTCCCACCAATTTCTGAGTTAAGTTTAATGGGCACGCAAATATTAACAACCCAAGACATATTTTTAAATTAATATCAAGTATTATGGGGTCACCTAAATCACAATTATGTTGGGTTGGAGTTGGTTATGTTGCCATGATATGGTAGCTGCAGCACTAACCTTTTAATAGAAGGCATTGTACACAGTCACTGTGGAAATGGGTGGGCAGAGTTACTTGCTCTAAATTTTTGGATTTTTGGAACCTTTTCTGGATGTTTTTTGGATGTAGGGTTCATGTTCTCTTTGGGAGTGGATGAAAAAAATGAAAACCAAAAGAGTATGTGGCAAAGGGACAGCGTATAGAAAAATTGGAATGGATAGACTGAAAATGTACTGCAGGGATGCTCTGGGGAACGAGAATAAGAGAAAGCAGAGAAACCAGAGGGAAATTGTAGTCTACTTACTGCCAGTAAATCCTTTTCCTCCAGATGTTTAGTTTAGAAGAGCCTGCCTTTAAAAATACAAATGAGTCAAAATCTCAACACCAATTTGGAATTGCTTATGATCCACAAAGAGGAAGTAAGGGTAGTCTTTCCTTTAAAGAATTACATGATACTGCTTTAGCAATCTTTCTTTTGTTTTAAATGTGGGCTATATATAGAAAGCAGAAAAGTAAAATGTCAGGAGGTTAGAGCTGTACAAAATAAGGGATAGACAGAAACAGACTGATGGAGAAAGAAAGCAGCAGGTTGCAGCCTGTATAGTAGACAATGCACTCAAATAGCAACAAGAAAAATCTCCATCTTTTAATAGCAATATAAAGGGAATGGAAAGTAAAACTATTAAATACCTCAAAGCAAATGTCTTAAAGTTTTCCAAGAAAGAATAAAAAAATGCAGGGGTATATGGGATAAATCAAAGAAGAACATGTTTGCTTCAAGTTCTTAGCCTCAAGTTTTGCTTGACTATGTGTCCTCTCCATTGGCTGTCAATCATTTGTCTGTCATATATGAGTTATATTGCTGCTCAGTAGCCAGTTTGATTCCAGTGAGGCTGTGGTGTCAGCTCTGGTGTCAGCAGACAGACAAAGTAGAAACAGGAAACTGAAAAAAGGCAGGGGGGGCTAGCATGTAATAAACTCACTCAGAAGCCAACAAATGAATGCAGTCTGTTCATAAGAAAATGTGAAATGGGAGGTGTTTTTGCTTTAAACTGTTGACAAATACGAGTATTGCTCAGTGTTACGCAGTTTTGCAGCATGGCATTGAACTGCACTTTGTACAGCATCGTACAGCATCGTAGTCTGTGATATCAAGGAAGAGGTAATGCCAGCACCAGCCTGCACTGACTACCACACTGTGAGAGTACTTTAATTGCTGGTGTGCTTGTAATGGGTAGGGTCTGGAGATGGGGGTCAGACAGCAGAAGGTTGCAAGAAGTGCTCTTGAGAACAGACAAAATTCTGTCACTTTTGCTTTTGTAAATAATCAGCTGTAAGAAAGCAACCTAAATTGCCAAGCCTTCAACAATGTGGTCTGAGAATAGGACATTGCCCAAAAACCACACTGCTGATTGCTAGACATGTAAGTAAGGTCCTTTTGCAGAACACAGGATGGATCAGCTCTGTGGACTAACATGCAGTTGATTTTTTTTGACATACAATTGCATCCATTGGAAAAGTTTGCAGACGATCCCACAGAAAAAGCCCTGGCAGTAAACCAGTGCAACGCTGCAAGCAACGAGTGGTGCCCAAAACACTGTTCCTATTACCAAGTGCAGGATGGACTGAAATACTACTCTGAAGGAGATCTGGCAGTAGCATCTAGCTAGCAGAAATGTTGATACACTAAATCAAAATACATGAGGGGACAGAGATTTTCCTGGTACAGGTAAGGAGGTATATCGTCTACTACAACATGAATGGCCAATGGAGAGCCTATGCAGAAATAGAGGTAATTGCGCAAAGGGTGTTTATTTCTGTAGTGTTCAACAACAGATCACTCAAGACTCAGTCGTCTCGTAAAATCTCAATCCAATGATAAAAAGTTCAGATCAGACCTCTGAAGATAGACCATAGATGATCACATGGGGTGACTCCAATGCCAGCAAGAGCTACAGTAGGGAACCAGAGCCAGCCTTTTCAAAATGCAACCTAGTGGATATTCTGTACTTAGAAAATGGGGCAAAATAACCTGCAGCAGTTTAAGTGACTTACAGCTGAATGGTGATTTGAAAACAAGACATCTTCATCAGATAAGCTAGAAAACAGTAGAAACTCAAGAAAGCAAAGGCAGCAAGACTACCTTACTGGGAGAGTTGGTGTGCCATGGCCCAGCAGAGACGCTGGGCAAGGCTGGCTCCATGGGCAGCTCACTGTGCAGAGGGGCTGGGACAAGGAACACGCGGGAGCGCTGCTGTGCTCAGGGGCTGAGTGGCAAGGATAGCGTTGGCAAAATTGTGCAGGAGAGGGTGAGACAAGAGGAAAGCTGTCATGCTGGGCTGGCCAGGGGCTGGGCACGCATGCTGCACTTCTCTTACCGGCATGCTAGAAGAAGTGCAAGAATCAGAGAATCATAGAATCATAGGTTGGAAAAGACCTCTAAGATCATTGAGTCCAACCATCCACCCAACACCACCATTCCTCCTACAAAGTATCCCAAAGTGCCACATCTACACATTTTTAAAACACCTCCAGGGATGGTGACTCAGCCATTTCCTTGGGCAGCCTATTCCAATGCCTGACCACTCTTTCAGTAAAGAAATTTTTCCTGATATTCAATCTAAATGTCCCCTGACGCAACTTGAGGCCATTGCCTTTCATCCTATCGCTAGATACCTGGGAGAAGGGATCAACACCTGCCTCATTACAACCTCCTTTTAGGTAGTTGTAGAGAGCAATAAGGTCTACCCTCAGCCTCTTCTTCTCCAGACTAAACAGCCCCAGTTCCCTCAGTCGCTCCTTGTAAGGCTTGTTCTCTAGACCCCTCGCCAGCCTCGTTGCTCTTCTTTGGACAGCTCCAGCAACTCAATGTCCTCAATGGAGGATGGGGCCAGACTCTTTTCAGTGGTGCCCAGCAACAGGACAGGGGGCAACAGGCAAAGACTGAAGCATAGGAAACTCCAGCTCAACATGAGGAAGAACTTCTTTACTCTGAGGGTGATGGAAAATTGGGACAGGCTGCCCACAGGGGTTGTGGATTCTCCTTCCCTGGAGGTATTCAAAACCCTCCTGGATGAGGGCCTATGCAACCTGCAGTAGGAGACCCTGCTTTGACAGGGGGGCTGGACTAGATGATCCACAGAGGTCTCTTCACACCCCTACCATTCCGTGATTCTGTGACTCTGTGATTCTGTAATATAGTGAAATACTGACATAGACCTCAGATCATTGATATGCAATTAGCACAAAAATTTATTCACATATATACTTTTGAGATGTTATTTCTTTGGTTTGTGTGTGTGTGTGTGTGTGTTTGATATATGAATGACTATCATGTTTGCTATTGCCAAGATTTTCAAAGGAATAAATGGGTTTTCTGTGTTTTGGGCTTCAAGCATCCAGCTGACTTCCACACAGTGTTATGCACTAGTTATCTGTCTTAATTTGTACTGACAGTTTTTCTTTTTAATAAGGATTGGCCTATGAACTCTTACATTGCTATAAAAAATAAAATTTAGATTCTAATACAGTATGAAATTTTACCTATTTTATTCACAGCTTGTATTTAATCTTAACAACCCAAATGTATAAACATAAAAATGTAACAACTGTACCTTATAAAACAACATTTTTAAAATGCGGATATCACATGCTATTAAAAGAAAGCATTGTGAATCAGTTTGGTCTTAGAACTTTTATTCCACAGGAAATTTAACATAATGACTTTCATTTTCAATTCCTTGCCCATTATTTCCATGTTTGGATGATTAACCTCCACTGCTTCAGTAAGACATCAGTTTAAATTCCCCAGGAGAAATATTCCCAATTATTTCAGTTGTTTGCTGTTAGATCATTATGTTGCTGTATTATAATTAGCACAATTAGTTTGCAGCTCATATTTGTGGCATTGTGACTTTGGGGGTAGGCATCATGTAAAAAGAACTCGTGATTTAAGAATGCTAATGAACCTTCCGCTTAAATCTCAAACTGATTCTTTCGGGGACTGAGGATGATAGAAGAGAAAACTTTCTTTTCCTTTTGTTTGCACACTTTCATTTTCTTCCCAAGTCTGATTCTGGCTGAGACAAAAGAAGCTCCTTGAAGTATTTTCAGCCTGTCATAACATATGGATCTAGTGGAAAGAAAAAACACCAAGGGAGTTGTTTTATAGAAACAATAGTTTCAGATAGAATTTTTGTAAACATGCAAACTTTCAAGTTTATGTGCACATTCAATCTTCTGTTGCTTCTCCTACTATCAGAAAGTATCTGATTTCATTTCATATTCACAGAGTTTGGAAGTTAAAATATGACTACCTTAAAAAAAAAAAAAGGATTAATTTTAGGAAAATACTGAAGTTGCAAGAGGTTGGTTACATGTGTCACATTTGTACAATGTTGATTGTAAATATATATTTTTCTGGGACATGCTTTTACTTTGTATATATTTCTAAATATTTCCTCCAGTGTATCCACTTTGTGTTTATTATTTTTATTGAATTTCACTGTTGGATCTGGGAGTCTGGGAGTCCCGATTGTGTCTTGCTGATTTTGATGCCACGTACAGCAAGGACACTGCCCTGTTCCTGTCGTTTAAATATGTGGCTCCAAGGAAAAGACCTAGCATGCCGGGGGTAGAGTGTGATTATCTCCATGGTTGTGCTTTAAAATGGAAATCAAAAGGTTTCTGGGTCTGTGAGACATGAGTGATCAGTAAAGTCATAAAACAATTTTATCAGACATGGCACTTTTTGTGAAGACTTTGGTACTTCCTAAGGTTCTCCCTAAATTGTCTCAGCATTTTTGACACAATTTATGGTAGATTTCTTTATAAATACATGTCTGGTATTTATTCTTTCGTTCCACATGCATTAAAAAATGAAAACTGCTTGTGCGAGTATACTAAAACTGGGGAACATAGGCTCCAGAAGCTGATGTTAGTTCCAAAAAATGCATTCAGGTATCTGACTTGATGCCTTTATGTTTGAAATGTTGTAGGTGGTCATATTTTTTAGGATTCACACTGCTCGCGCTGCTGCCCTTTTCAGTGCTGTGATAGTCCCTGCCTTGGCCTTTCTGTGGGCATATAAGTGATGGAGAGTAACTTCTTTCTTTTCTCTTGTTGCTGCCAGAGTACATCTGCACATTAATATGAGAGATAGCTCTTCTCGCTCAACTAGTAAGAAAAATAATAAATAATATTTTGTGCCATTTAGAGACTGGCTGAATCTTCAAGCTGCCTTCTTTGTAAGATATAAATAATTATAAAAGATAATAAATGAAGTGTTCCTTCTAGTTCAGCTCCACCAACAGAGGTCTTCAGCTTGAGTTCAGTGATGCTGTCACTTGAGATAACTGGCCCATCAAGAAGCTGGAGCTGATGCTTGAAATAATGCTGAAAAGGAAACAGAGCTATACTTCGAACTGACAAAACTCGCAGTCTCTGTGCTCATGTACAGTTCAAGTGTTTTTTGCTGTATGGTCACTCTCAGTTTGGTACTATGACTCAGGAAGAAGAGCTTCAGCTGAATTTTGTCTCAGAGGCAGGCTGTTAGTATTGTGTGTTTGTGTCTTTCTGACAGCTGTGAGCTGTTTTTTGTTTATTTTCACTTTGCTTCAGCTAATAAAGATAAAAGCTTAGTCTAATAAGGTACTTTCGGATATCAATATAATTGATGAATGAGACCTCCAACTCTGTAAAAACACAGTGAACATTAGCACTGTATTTTTTATTTCAGGATCCTGAGGTTTGTCATTCTTGGCTTGTTTCTTCATCATAGAACTAAAGTGACTGCTCTTCTCTATTTAGATGTCAAGACAGGTCACACACATTAATAACAACAGGATAATAAACTTCACGTTTTGGCAGTGAAGTGGTGCCCTTTGTGTGAAAGGTAACATATTAGTATGGCGTTTGCCAATTTACAGTAGAAAATATATATTGCAAAATTTATATCTAGTAAAAAAATTTTGCTTCTTTGTTATAAGTGACCTTTCCAAGGCTTGCCTAAATCTTCCTTCAGCAAAATAGTTTTATTAATTCTTTCAGGTTTAACCTGAATGTAGCACACTGTCACATTTATATGTTGTTCTGCTGTTCTTTTTGCTCCACAGAAGATGGCTTGCATTTGTACATGCCTTGAATTGGAAAAAATTGAACTTTTATTATAAAACCTAATGTCAGATTGACTCCATCTAGAAAATAACAATTTTTAAAGGTCACATAAAATAGGCCATTCTCATCTCTTTTTTCTAGATGCGTTTAATTAAAAATACATTGTTCTGTTTATTGAATCACTGGTGTTTTCATTGCAGGGACAAATAAAGCAGAAGCACAGCTTGGCTTTTGTCATCAGCTTGAGGTCACAAATACAACTAGATTAAATAGTGCTTTATACCTTTTCCCACTATTGACTTATCAATGATGAATTATTTCTTATAAAATTAATGACACACATCAGGAGTCAGCTGAGTGTAAAACATTACCCTGAGGGCAAAACCGGGCATTTCAATCAGTGCACGTTTACATCTACTTGTGCAGATATGTTTCCAATGTAGAGCATAGTAACTTGCAACTCCCAAAGAATTTGGCTTTGGTAGACATTGGATCAGACCCGTAGTATGCCATATCCTATAAATAGATATTTACAAAGAATGTCTTTTGAAACTGATTTGTAGAATATGAAAAGGCCAAACAAAAAGCCATGATTGCCTTTCATTGTTTAAAGTAGATTGAGAGATGGTTGCTCAAAAAGAGGTATTGTGCTCTCCTTCCCCTTTTATATCATTTACTAGAGAGCTTTGTTACAATCACTGTCTTAAAAGTGAATATTTAGCTCCGGTAGGAAAGTTTGAATCCTATGATTTATAATCTCTATCTAGTTAGTGCTCTGAGTGATAAACCTAATAATTCTGGACTGACCCAGAGATTGAACCAAAAACTCCTTGTCATTTTTACAGCTGTTATTTTGCCCTGTAATCTAACCTGAAGTTTCAGTGTTGCCCTTGGTACAGCTTTCAACATGTTTTCCAGAGCCTCCATGCATGTGTATAGCTCTTTCTGTCTCCCCGCTGTGTCTATTTAATATTCCAGACTCCACACAGCTCACTTAGTATGAGTGTCATTTCATACTGCCCAAGGCTTGATGCAAAACCTAATCTGAAGATTAAACCCAAGTTAGCTTTGTGATGCTGAGCATCTTCAGTGAGGGGTGGAAGAGAACAGGTATCTGGATGTAGTCAGTGATGTGAGATATGAATAAATTTTCTAGGAAATCCTAAGATTTTTTTTTAAATTTATATAAATCAATTTTTATATAAACTGAAGCTAAAAATCAAACTGAATTAAAAATCACAACTGAACAAATGTTATATTCCAATTACGAGAAGGCAGTAGAGGTAACCTATGCATTCCACAACAGCAGTTCAACAGATTTTGTGTTCGTTTAGTTAAACTATATGTGCACTATTAACTGAATATGACAGCCCGCAAATACTATTAAGTAAGTGGGTTGGTAAGACTGGAACAGTTTTTCTGTCTCAGGCTCAGAAATCAGAGTTAACAGGACCAATTTAAAGTATACGCTCACTAGAAATGTGAGGAAGGAATAGTCTGCTTCCTGCCTTCACACATGTGAATAAAAAGAGTCATTAATAAAGTGGGAGTAAAAGCTGAGATAAAACATGTGAACTCTGACTTCTTCAGCAATTTTTTTATTCTCTGTGAGCAATATTTTGCCAAAATATTAGAAACTATTTATCTGTGGTTACATTTCAGCCATTGTCAGAAGCATTGTCAGCTCTTCAGGCAAACACTTAAGGTTTTCAGGGTACTGAGAAAAGGTCATGAAAATAACATAGAAGAAACTGTGAGTTCTCAGAAGTAAGTTAATAAACTAAATCTTTTATGAAACACAATTTTGAAGCATATGGAAACTATGAAAAATGGCAGTATTATAGCCAACCCTCCCAAATAAACATTATAATAAAAAATATCATATGTAATTGAAGTGAAACTGAGCAGTAAGCAAAAAGAAGGGGTATCTATCAAATCTTTCCTATTACGTGAAATAAAAATGTGGAAAGAGTTAGTTCTCAGGGGAATTTTATTTTTTTCTCAGTTGCAGTAATCTCATGTCACTCTAGTAATTTTTCTGAAATGTCTTGTCCAAAATTTGCACCTCTTGCTGGTTAAACTGAATATTTAGGTATGAAATTAAGAGTCAAAATAAAGTGGCCAGATTTTCAATTGTGTTTTACAGCTGCAGTTCCTGCTTGTTTGCATGGCATTTGTGGATGAGAAGTGTTTAATTATAACCAGGCTATGTATATTGGACTACCTGAATAATGGGTTTAGGAGTCTAACTTTAGATACATGCAAGTGTTTGAATTATTTTTGTCATGAATATTATCTTGATAAGACATTCATTGAAACAGAGAGATTTAACCACACATGTATACTTCAAAATTAAAGTAAATCGATTTGTGGTCTTCCTATGTATCTTCCTATCCCACTGGAGGACCGGCTGAAAGGCTAGCTACCATCTGCTGAAATAAATGGCATTAGCTTTCTGTCCTCCAGTTCCTCTCTTAACAAAATTCACACATCTCCTAAGAGTTTTAGTAAGGTTTAGTTCATTAATATAGGAACTGTACTTTGTGATTACGGAAAAGAAAATGGTATAAAAATATGACTCTCTTCCTGCTCTTGTTTCAATGTATCACAATCAGTTCCAGAACGGAAGAGTATAAAATCTTAAACATGCAATATATGTCTTCTGTCCACAGGGTAGTTTGGATATTAGTTTTAAAAAGCAGCTTCCCTCCCTTCCAAATGTAAACATTTCAACCCAGTACCACAAACTATTACTGTTCACCTACAATGTATGCTTTGGGTATTTAAATGTTTTTTTTTCCAACGAAGCACACATTTCCATGAGAAGTTCCTTTTAGGAGAAAAAAACTCAGCTTTTTTTTTTATTGGAGAGAGAATATGCAGAGATGTTTAAAAGGTTTTTTCAACATCTGCTTAAGATATTTCCTATGAAATTATGTTCTTTAATACAGAGTTATCACAGTTATTAGAATAGGCTACACAAATATTAGACTATATGAGCAAAAGATGAGCAATGACAGTACGATATGATATGGTTGAAATGCTGATACAATGTTACCGTGTTAAGCAATCCAGATAATATCCAGAATATGCTCACGCATTTTTAATAGTACTGACCCTGAATGCTAAGCTGCACAGGAGCTATTTCTGGAGTGAAAGGTTTCAGAAATAATGGAAGGTTGCAGTGTCACATACAGGCTCTTGCAGTAATTTCCTTTGCTGGATGTGGTTTCACATAAAATTTTCAACATGTTGTTCTTCTTGCAGAATGTGACTATTTCTGTGGAGGCACACTACTAATGAAGAGGCTTTGAAGAGAATCAGTTGTTACCCAGTTGTACCACTTTGCAAGATAGAATAGTCCTTGCAGAGCCCAAACCCAACAGCAGACATCTTTGGTTCAGCAAGGTCCTTCAGTTTGAACTCACTGCTGCAGCTTCTTCTTTCGAATTTTAGTCTCCCTTTGTAATATCTCTTTCTGCATCCCGGTTCTTGCTGGCTCGCTTGGGAAGTCTCATGGGGTGGGCAGAGAGGGATGTATCTGTAAGAGCTAGGGAAGATCTCAGAAATGCTTAAATAAATACCTTGGCGAATGTATCCACCCACTTTTTTTTTCTTTTCAGTGCCCAATTACCCAATTATATAGTTTCAAAATTTGAAATGAAAATGTACCAGCACAGAGTGTTCTGAAATGTAGAAAATTCTATATCAAGTTATGAGCTTCGCAGTCTCTGTAATCGAGTGGATTCCCAAAAATGGGCTCCATCCAAGTGAAAGACATAGAATTATCATTTTTATGCAGCTATTATCATGCACAAGCTGTCGTGGTGCCTAAGCCCATAGTTGACTCCATAGGCAGAATAAGAATTCAGGAGCTTTGAGTATATGCAAGTGCTGGGTTTTGGACTCTGGAGTGATTTGGAGAACCAGATCTTCCCCTGTTTTGTCACATGCACCTAGGTGCATCTTTTCAGAAAAGTTCTCTTTCTAAGTATAGAAATGAAGGTGTTTGTGCTAAGTTTGGCTCCGATTGTCGTATTTGTGATCCATTTTTTAAAAAACACAAAGGATCCAAAACAGTGAGTTATTCTGAATATCTGCTCTCTTACAGCCTGATGGGAATATTGAGGCAGTATGAAAACAGCATGGGTGGAAAATCTGTTTTTTGTCCAGCTGTAGTGGAGAGACGTGATAACTTGCTTTTCTGGAGCAATAGAAAATTCCTGGGGGAGTTTTGTTCTCTGTGTAAAATATATATTGTTTCTGCCTGATCTTCTGCACTTTTTCAGACAAATATTCTAGACGAAATCCTTCTTTCTCTGACAAAACTTCTGCAACTTCTCGTGCGACCAGGAATTCATCTGCCCTTTGTGATTATAGTATAACAACTATGTGGATAAAGCGTAACCTGAATGAGTGTTAGTGTTGCAAAACAGTAATAATCCTTGCTGGTACTTCCAGTTCTTTACAACAGAAATATTTCAGTTCACACATCTAATCTCTTGGTGCATATCATGCTACAGAAACTGTAGCTATTGAAAAAGATGTAATGTAAATACACTTCTTAACAAGACAAAGGTGTAATGGTGACACTTTTCTGTTAATTTCCATTTAAAGTGTCTCCTAAATATCAGTGTCATCTCCTGAATTTTGGCAGGACCTAGATGGTATTTGGATAAGACATGACATTTTGAATAACATTACAAGCATCTGTTTCCATTGTCTATCAAACTGGGATTTGGAACATACTCTCTTAAGATGACCTAGATGAATGAAAAAATATTTTGCACATAAAGTTAACGTCTGAGGCATGTTTCTACGACATAGGTAAACACACACCACCATTTTCAAACAAGGACAAACTCCCACTAACAGAAAATGATGTTGAAAGACACCATAACATGCTCTCCATATTTGCATTTGCACTCATTTACAGTGTGGGTACTTAATCTCTGCTTTTAGTTTAGATGTCTTAAAGTTACGATGCAAACATCCTCTCTTTCATATGTGAATTACTTTATTTACAAATGTAAAATGTCATGTGCAAAATGCCTGTATACCTCTAGCAATCTGAAGATTTCAGCACTAAAGTCTCTGATTTCTATGTCTATCTGTACAATTAAATAACATTTCCTACTTAAAACTCCATAAGATACCAACTGCGCATTCTTCATCTTCTCAGTGGAACTCCTGCATAGTGACAATTATGTGTATTAAAATGTAACATATTTATACTGAGTTCACTGAATTGTATAAGAAGTAAAGAATATACCTGTATTTGTAGTTTGGAAGTGCTTTCAAACGAATATAGTAGAAAAGTGCCGAACACAGTGTTTTTCTCCATATTAGCTGGCAGTGGACTGCTGCTGTTCATGCTAATTCTGTCTAACAAATTTGCCCATGACAAACCTGAGAATGTCTATGTTGTTTTAAAGAGTATATGTGTGATTTGCTGTAAGACACTTTTCAGGTGCAAACATTTTTTGTCTTAAGAATGGAGGAATATATTGAAATCCAAATGGCTGTATTAGTTTGATATAAACTTAGCTACTGCAGATGTAGTAGCTGTAGGTTTCTCAGCATTTTAGGAAAACTGCTAACGATTAAGAGCAATGAACTACCTTTTCATCATTTTGCCTGGTGAACTGGTGTGTGCAAATTGGATCAATAGTATAGAAATAGAAGTCCAAAAATATGTGAAATTACTTATATTATTTCTTTACTCAGATTTTTAGACACCAAATTCACAGACAAGTAATGATCTCTCTACTTTTAACAAGCTTTTTTAATTTGTGAGACTTGCTTCAATCCAAAGGGATTGTAGGCTTTGAGAAAATACTTTAATTGGTGACTTGTTACCCAAAATATGCCTTTTCAGCAGCTTATATAACACTCGTGTGCAGCCAAGAGTCAGGTATGTCAGCACAGCTCTCTGCCCAAATTAGTGTGCCCGAACTAATGGTCCTTGCTGAGAAATCTCAGCTTTTTTAGAAGTTCTGGATGATACTTCTTTGCCTTTAACCTGCCCAATGAGAAGCAAATGTTTTATCTTTCTGATTTGCATCAGGTACATCACCTGTAATTTTTACCCACAGATTTTCCACATGACGTACGATCTGGCCAGTGCTGTGGTGAGAATCTTTAATCTGATTGGAATGATGCTACTGCTGTGCCACTGGGATGGTTGTCTTCAATTTTTAGTACCATTGCTCCAGGATTTCCCACCAGATTGCTGGGTGTCCCTAAACGGTATGGTTGTAAGTATTGTTCATTTTTCATTGTGCTTTCTAAATATTATTTTTCTAAACATTTAGCTTCAGACTGAAGTGTAAAAATACATGCCTAGTAATACACTGCCCTGCAAGTTGTTCAAGGTTACTTTTGGGTTTTGTTGGCTGGCTTGCTAATGAACTAGTTTGTTTTGTAGCCTTCATCACCCGTAAAATTATATTGACTCATTGTCAGTAAATGAGCCAGAAAATACTTCCAGTTTTAAGGTCTTTTTAATTTATTATCCCTCATTCCCTGAAAAAAGCCACTAAGAGAAATTTGGAAGCACTCAGTTCACCAGTGCTTTCAATTTAGGCTGCAGTTTCAGAATGCTCCTGAAGGTATATTACTGGTGTTTGTTTCATCCAATGTTGTCAGCAGTTTGTTTTGTAAATAACTTCTGGGTCATTTCATGATTTCTTTACTAAGTTGTTCCAAACTTATGAGTCTCCCTGAGATTTTTCTGAGTAATATAAGTGAAATAAATTCACTTCTATGATACTTTTGTGTGTGTGAACTGACTGTTCAATGTAGGAATGCGGCTGTGCCTTATTTATAGGGGAGGGTAATGATGTTCTGCTTGCTTGACATGTGCCTTAAAGATCAATGGCTGTGAAGAACTAAGGAGTTTTTATCAAGTCAGATAGTGAGGTAATACATAGAACATTTAGGACATGTAGGAAATGGAACATGTAGGAAACACACTGAAATAGTTGTTTAAATGTGCCTAGACCAAAAAGAAAAAGCCTCAAGCCACTCTCTCATTGTCCATCTGAAAACACGTCTTTCTGTTTTTCACAGTTTTAGAATCCATAGAGCAGCACCTTTATGATAGATGGGCATTTTGCTCAGTCCCACATATATCTATTGTAGAAGCATAACAGTATTTGTTCTTTTAGGAAAGTGATACTGCACATTACTGTGGGAGCTCGTTGACTAAGAATGGCAGTCATACAGACAAGTATTTGCAGTCATCAAGCAACATCTTTAATGATAAGCAGCATGTTTGCTGACACCTCATTGTGCAGCTTACCTAAAAAGAATAGTGACATATCTTCAGAAATGGGATTGCTACAATAAAAGTAGGTCACCAGGATGCTGACTGGCATATCTTTGCATTCTGCTGCATTTTGGGTTCTGCTTTGTAGCATCTTCCATTCACATTACCAGCTTGTTAAAGATCTGGATGAAAACCATGCTAGCGAGTGAAAGGAAGCCTTGGGTTACACATAACTGAAGTATTTAACTTTTAAATAACACTAAATTATAAAATTCTCTCTTCCATAAGAAGAGCTACAGTTAATCTAAGAAGGCTGTGCACAATGCACACATGCTCAGGAAGACTCTCCTTTCTGCCTGCCCACACTCAGTTTTTTTTATGGAAAGTATACTGTCTCCTTACTGGCCACATACTCTTGGAAAGATCCTTTTTGAAAGTTGAACTTTTTTTTGTTTTTTTCTGGCAACTGAATCTGTTGCTGTTAATAAACATTGTGGGGAGATCTGAAAATTAAGCAAGATTATGTTCACAGCACAGGCAGTCTTTCACACCTCTTCCAAGAGAAAGACTTGTGGACTGCCAGCCTGGAATCCAGAGAATATCTAAGGCCATTGTTGGCAGAAACAACTAGACCTGTCTTCTTACCCTGTCATGATGTTACGAGATGTTTCCTGATTGCTTTCCAGGCTTTGGAAGTGAATTCTATAGCAGTGAATACAGATAGAAAAGCTATCACGGACTATCAGTCCTCTGAAATATAGAGGGAATAGAAGGATGATGATGGTGGTGATGATGATGGTTACACGCTTTGCTGATGTATTCAGAGTCTAATTGACTGTTGACTCTGGATTTTGGAAGGACTTCAGGTTCCTGATACTGCAAGAGTTTTGGGAAGGGGGGTGACTTACTCCCCCAATACACTGCAGCATAAAACAGTTTAATCTGCTCTGAATTTTAAAACTTTTGCTGCTGAAATGACTGCTCCTAATACTGGGGTTTGGACTCAAATGCTGTTAAGACAGAAAGTCGGACAAGAATCTTATTTATTCTGCCCTTAAGTTCTTTAGCTGTGAACCGGTAGCAGTCGCAAAAGGCCAATACTGGCAGGAAGAGGAGGTCTTTCACTGGCCCCAGCTAATGCACCTTTTTGTCAAAGTATTCCATTCTACTCAGATTGTAGTCAGAGATTTTAGTGGATTAATAGATAAAGATAACTCCTTGCATCTGCATACGTTTTGAGTTTTTTCAGATTTCAGAGTCAGATAGTTCTGAGATACAAATGCTCTAAGAAAGACAAAATTGCTTCTCTTTGGATTTCAGTCTTTCTTTGAGTAGGGGAGGGTTTGTGTGGGGATTTCCTGGGTTTCATATCATGACTCCAACCTACATTCCTCGAAACAGCTTTGTTGCAAGGCCTAACCTCAGGCTAATACACCAATTTTAGTTTGCAGTATAATTTTAACACTTATGCATGGTCATCATTGGCTTGAAGACTTATTCAAGCCAATGTGTGCTCAGCCAGAAAATGTTAGTTTTGCAATATGCCAAGCCAGTTGCAAGCCAGAGCATTTGCAAATTACCTGATGCTAAAGGAAGTAAGGATGCTATGAGGATGACATACTGTCTCCTCAGTTGACACAGCCCAGCGTACTTTTCCAGCCCATAGTTTCCTTCTGTCTTGCACATTAGTTGCTTCAGGCTGTAGAATGTAAGAACTCTTCTAAAAGCCTTCGCCTGAAAGCTGTTTGTTTGGAACAAGCTGAGAAGTGAAACTATTCAAATTCTACAGGCATTCTTATGGTTTTACTTTATAAATACTGTGAAGAAAAATAACATAGGTTAAATGTAATGTCACAAAGGAATAGCATAATGAAACCAAGCTGCATTTTGCTTACTGTCTCTCTGAGCAGTGTGACTTAATGCAATTAAAGCAAAATAAATCAGTTGGATGCTCATCTTTGAAAGTATGATAAAAACGTCATAAAGCATCATGAAGTAGACTAGGAAATGAAATGGAAAAGCCTTCTCTGTAAAAGAGAATAAGATCCACCGCTGGTTAATACTGCACTAACTTACAGCCCAAGTAGTTCAACAAATCAGATCATGTTTGGATATTATCTTCAATAGTAGTAATAATAATAATGAACCCACGTTGTATCTGTACTCTCAAATTTGCCTTGGCCAGTTCTTTACATTGTCGTTCACGTTGTGATGAAATGAAAGCCAGAGCTGACATCTTCCTTTCATTTTCTAAATGTGATCCCACTTGCCCACTTCTGTATCTTTACTGCCGTTTGACTGAACTGACTTTATTAATGCTGAGTTACTATTGTCAGGCAGGATCTTGTGATCTTCCAGAATATCAATGCACTGCTCTTTAAAAGTAAGAAAACCAGTAAATACAATGTAAAAGTAAGCAGAAGCTCTTTTTTTCTACTCACTTTAAGTCATGTTCCAACCTGTCCATTACAAAGTAGCAGTCAATTACTTCTGCGAGGATATATGGCTTTCTGATGCTGTTTCGTTTAACTAGGTGCTAGTTTCTTTTAACACTAGAATTGTGAGTTTCATTCCTAGAAAAGGTCTTTTCTGAAGAAGTTTCACAAACTTTGTGATGAAGCTGCCTATTTTTTCCTTGGCTCAGAAAGCCCAATATCTATAGCTCCTTGTGTGATTTATCCTCAGCTCTCTGATCTGCATTGATTCAGACTGGTGTACTTCCATAATGACACATAGACCAAAAATCTTTGTTATACCTCAGAGTTTGAGCCAATAGTTCTTTAGAAAATTAGGAGTAAGGCTTGCAGCTGAAACAAGGGGAGACACAAGAACAGGAAAACACAGGGATCCTCTCCTATAATCAGTCTGTGCAAACTGAGATACTGCATTTTGTGTTCAGTTTCAGCTGCAAAGAATTAAGAAAACATAGTGTGTGAGTTCCAACTGATGAATAGTTATAGCCAGGTCTTATACAGAACAGATTTTCTAGGCAAGTAGAGATAAGAGATGACACTTTTGCCACAGATGCCATCTGGCCATCTAAGCATGACTTCCTGCAATGAAGCATCCTTTGCAGGAGAAGATTTTTTGTTGTGTTGGAACTTTGCTCTGTCTTTTTGTATGACTGATGGCAAATACTCAAAGGCATGTTAGTCCTTGAAGTAACAGTATCTGAAGATGCCTAATCTGTATTTTCCTGTCTATATTTGCAGTAATTGGTTGTGTGGTTAAGAAAACATATGGTCCTTTAAGCAAGGTATTTACCTGATGTGTCCAGATTTTTCACATATAACTTTCCCTTAGAGAGATAAAAATCTTCCAGAGAAGTATAGAATTTAACCTGAAGGGTGAGGTTTTTAAAAGCCAGAAGGGATTGCAGAGCTTTTGGAAAAGGCTTGCTTTGCTGGCATTTCTCGTGGCAGTCAGCCAATGTTTGCTCAGCAAGAACCTTCAGCTGCTCCGGTTTCTTTGTTTTGGCGTTTCCTTACTGTCCTTGCAGTTGGATTGTTTGCAGCTCTTGGGGATTTTTAGGGTTTGGATTTGGAGAAGGGGGATTTTGCATTATATTCATCCTCCTTTGAGTCACTTTATTTCCTCAGAGGCAGAGGAACTCAGACGTTAGGCTTCAGATTATTATATCTGACAGTATCAGCATCACTAGGAAAAGAATTTGGAAGTTTCTGCTGTAGCATCTGAAAGTCCCTCTCATTATAAAACAAATGACTTAAATTGAGAAGTGCAGGAGATGATGAGGATTTATAATGCTGTAAGAACTATGCTAATGTATATATTATGTGCACAAAAACTATTTAATGGTAACACACACAACTTTAATTTTCAACATTTCTTAATAATGAACACCATTGTCAATTATACAATCACATAGATTTTTCAATATGATCTCTGCTTTACTCAATGGAGCTCAACAAATGCATTATAGTTAGTTGATGTGTTATTCAGCATTGGATTTTCTCATGTTTGATAAAGCATCAGCTTAGCGTCTTCTCTGTGGTTGGACATCAGGGCAGCTATTTTTCTCATATTTTACTGCATTTTACCATTATGTGATAATCATCATTCAGAGCTTCACAAATTCTTTGAGTACCTTTTTGTTATATGGCAAGATATTGTAGAGCCACGTTTAAAGCATTAGATTCCTCTGACTTCATTTGCAGTGCTGAGCAATAAATGCTTATGTAAATCAAATCCCACAGTTTCAAACTGCGTACTTAGGAAATATGGAACATATGAGAATCATCTGATTATTGGAAGCACTGAGGATCTCATGAGGTATACTACTACTCTAATGTATATTGTACTTATATATTTATATTTATGTCTGCCTAGTTATAGCAAATACTTCTAGGAACAGATAAATTATTGGAATTACTTATCAGAGATGGACAGTGATCAAAATAAGGGGAATGGCCCAACTCAGAAAACTGCTCTATTTATAACACAGTTTGGAAATATGGTAATAACAATAACAACAACGTATAACAGACATTCTTAGGAGTAAGGTACCCATATTTTGGGAATCTTCAGCTAATCACAGAATCGTCACAGAATCATCATAGAATCATAAAATGGTTTAGGTTGGAAGGGACCTTACAGATCATCTCGTTCCAACCCCTCTCCCGTAGGCAGGGACACCTTCCTCTAAACCAGGTTACACAAAGCCCCATTCTACTTGGCCTTGAACACTTCCTGGGACAGAACATCCACAGCTCCTCTGCGCAACCTGTTCCAGTGCCTCACCACCCTCAGAGTAAAGAATTTTTTTTCTTACAGCTGGTCTAAATCTACCCTCTTTCAGTTTAAAGCCATTACCTCTTGTGCTATCACTACATGCCCTCGTAAAAAGTCCCTCTCCAGCTTTCTTGTAGGCCCCCTTCAGCTACTTGAAGGCTGCTATGAGGTCTCCCAGGAGCCTTCTCTTCTCCAGTCTGAACAACCCAAACTCTATCAGCCTGTCTTCATGGGAGAAGTGTTCCATCCCTCTAATCATCTTCATGGCCCTTCTCTGGATTTGTTCCAACAGGTCCATGCCCGTCTTATGCTGGGGGTCCCAGAGCTGAACACGGGACTCCAGGTGGGGTCTCACCAGAGCAATCGCCTCCCTCAACCTGCAGGCCATGCTTTCTTTGATGCAGGATATGGCTGGCTTTCCAGGCTGCCAATGCACATTGCCGGGTCATGTTGAGCTTCTCATCAATCAGCACCCCCAGCCTTCTTCTCGGGGCTGCTCTCAGTCCATTCACTGTCCAGTCTGTGTTTGTGCTTGGGATTGCCCCAACCCATGTGCAGGATCTTCCACTTGGCCTTGTTGAACTTCTTGAGGTTCATACAGGCCCACCTCTCAAGCCTGTCAGGTTTCCTCTGGATGGCGTCCCTTCCCTCCAGCATGTCAACTGCACCACACAGCTTGTTGTCATTGGAAAACTTTCTGAGGGTGCACTTAATCCCACTGTTCACGTCTCCAACAAAGAGGTTAAACAGCAGTTTAACCAGTCCCGATACCAACCCCCGAGGAAAGCCACTCAGCACTGGTCTCCACTTGGACATTGAGCTGTTAACTGCAACTCTTTGAGTGTGACCATCCAGCCAGTTCCTAATCAACTGAGTGGTCCATCCATCAAATCCATGTCTCTCCAATTTAGAGACATGGATGTAGTGGGACAGTGTGAAATGCTTTGCACAAGTCCGGTTAGATGACATCTGTTGCTCTTCCCTTATCCACTAACGCAGTAACCTTGTCATAGAGGGCCACCTAATTTGTCAGGCGTGATTTGCCCTTAAGTGAAGCAAATTTGGCTGTCACCAATCACCTCCTTGTCTTCCATCTGCCTTAGCTTAGTTTCCAGCAGGATCTACTCCATGATCTTGCCAGGCACAGAGGTGAGACTGACTGGCCTGTAGTTCCCTGGATCTTTTAAAAGTGACTACATAATAATAATATTCCTTTAATAAATTCCATAATATATTATTATTATGTAGTCACTTTTAAAAGATGAACATGCAGCTGTTCACAATTCACTTATTCACTTATTTTTCTCTCTTGCATACAGCACGGACCTAGTCACTAAGGTCAGTCCATTTCCCTCTGCATCAAGATGATTAAGTAATGACCTGTTTCAGTGGGTTGGGATCAAGTGTTAGGCCTAGGAATATATTAGCTCAGAGAATATATTAGTTCATGTGATTTGACACTATGAGAAACTGCAGAAGAAGATTTTGTAGATGTGCGGTGCTAAATGACAAGGCATTGTTTCATGCAGACTGAGGACATGTTAATAGCAATACCGAAGTTTTTTGCCAAGCTAGGGAGGACCAGAGAAATGGGGTAGCTGAGGACACTGTTGTTTTAACTCAGTGTGTCATGATCAATGAAGAGGAAAACAAATCAAGTTCTCATTGTTAAGATTGGTGAGGCTTCAGGAAGACCACATAGGTTTTGGGTTATGTGTTTTTCTGTTCTCTGACGGGTTAGAGGGTCATCCGCTATTGCAGGTCTAGAAAGGGAACTAGTAATAACTTTTCCTTCCTACCTTCTTGCCTTTGGTGTAATATTCTGTATGATCTTGCTGATGACTCCTGTACTGTTGGATTCTGTATTTTTGACAGTAGATTTCTGATGTGCATACATAAAAACAATTCGGTTTCCTGTGCCTCGTTTTTATTGATAATATTTCATTGTTTATATTTTTATCTGTGTATTGATTTCTACTAACAGGAAATTGTTTCCAAATAATAAGGAAGTTCAGGTGATTAAACCCAGCATTTATACAGTATGCTTTAAAAGTTATTTCCATCATGGCTGCTGTTTCTTGTCCTAAAAATTGTATTAATTTGTTCCATACTCTCTTCTTAATGTTTCTTTTACGTTTTCTGGTTGAGATTGTGTCATTTATCTCTTTCAAGCCATGAAACACTGGTGCAAAACAGTGTGCTTCTTGTTTCTAAAAATCTGATATCTATCAGAAACTCTTTTAGATTCTGCCTAAGTCAGGCCTTACTGGTTCCATAACTAAAACAACGACAAAAGCATTCATCTTCATGACTTACTACGATTGATGTGTTCTTGGATTATCATTTTGAGCAAATTGCATTAATGCCATGCGTTGAGACATAGAACTTTTCAGGTTCTGTGTCTTAGGGTAACTAGGAGCATTAGAAGCTCTACGGGTAACTAGTAGTAGTTCAGGGTAACTAGGAGCACTGGAAGTTCTATGTCTCAGGGTGATGGAGCACTGGAACAGGCTGCCCAGAGGGGTTGTGGAGTCTCCTTCTCTGGAGATATTCAAAACCCGCCTGGATGCTGTCCTGTGCAGCCTGCTGTACGTGACCCTGCTTTGGCAGGAGGGGTGGACTAGATGATCTCCAGAGGTCCCTTCCAACGCCTAACATTCTGTGATGATTCTGTGAAAAGTAGAAAAACGTGCAAAAACTTTTACGAGGAGGTTTAAAACTTCCTAGAAGTTTAACATTAGTGATAGCATTCACGTTATCCATAAATATTTAGATTATGACTGAGGAAAAAGTGAAAGCAGTCCTTCAAAGAAGGTATTCCTGGTTGTAATCTTGCCAGTTTTGGAAATCATTTAGTATCATGAATTCAGCTACTGTTATAAGCCCTGCTACCTTACTTTATTCTCACTAAAATGCTTTAAACTCAATGTTGTAGTATTGATATAACTATTTAACACTGATGGTGATAGTTTTTTCAGTAGATATTTGTGCTCAGTCCTACAGAGAAAGGACCTAAGTTAGGACACCTGTGTTTGTAAGTGCTGATGGTTGCACTGTGTTACTGATTGGATAATAGGTGCGAAAGAGGATGACTTCTGCAATGAACTAGTTGGCTGCTTTGTGTGCTTCTGTTTCTTTCAGAGAGAAAGCTGGTCTTCCTTATATGGGATAAGAATGATGAAACAGTTAAAAGAAGCATGCAAAAGCATGTTGATATACCTAATGGTTACTAATTTATTCCACACTTTTTCTTATTTATCATAAGAAATGTAGGAAATGGTAGATGTCGATGCAAGGAGGGACTTGCCCATTTATCATCAAAATTTAATTTCCATGTTTCCCCCTCAAGAATCAACCCAACTCATAAATGCTTATACTGCAGTATATTGTGAAAGAATTTCTGGTAACTGTAAGTTACAAAATATTTTACGTAATCCTTAAACTTGAAAGAATACAAGAAACCGCACATAACACAGTTATGTCTAATGTTGTGTTTAATAGACATTCTAGGGAAAGGTAATAGACATCATAAAGCATGCTTGAAGCATTTCTTTAAGAAAAAGTGTGAACTAGAGCAGAAACATAAGTTGGACCTGTCATATTTTAGAACATTGTATCCTTCATTTGCCTTAGAATGAAAATTCAGAAGGAGTTATAAACACCTCATAGCCAAATGCAGCTTCTCTGTTGTAGAAGAGAGTGTTCCCTTTGTTCTGGGGGAGCTGGATCAGTCTGCTTTGCTCTGTCTCTATAAATTTAACAGTAAGTGTTTTTCTGCATGTGGTGGTATTCCAGGTTGAATTGGCACACTAGTGTGGAACAATTATTCTGAATTAGCTCTCTGTGAGTGGCCTTTCCTCCTGTGACTGGAATATCCAAAAACTGAGCCCTTGGAAAACTCATGCAAGAACAGGTTTCCCAGAAAGAACCCAGATGTAGATACATCCAGATGAATACCACTCATATACAGCTGTTCTTCAACATATCTTTCTCTTGTTCCTTGCAAACCTACATTAATATGCAGAGTACAATTCTTGTTCTGTGTGCTCTAAGACTATATAAAGATAATTGGCTTTGCACAAACTTTGTATTATTGCCAAATCGTAATCAGGTTTTCTCAAGACCACTGATTTTAGTGCTTTTAACTGAGGGGTTTTACCATATGAAATTTGAACTTACTACGCATGGCTATTCAGCACCTCACCTATTCTAATATCTAAAGTACATCTGGACAGAAGTCACTATTGACGTGCAATTCAACATAAAAATTGGCCACCTGAAATAGTGCATTTAGAACATTTCATATTAGAAAAAAATCAGAGCAAGATAATTTGTTCTGGGTCACGTAATTCTGAACTGAGGCAGTACACCAGACATTTGAGATATTTTTGTCTCTATTGACCTATGTCTACCAAACCTACATCAGTAGTCTATAAAATCTGTAATCTGGATTCCCAAAATCCCAGAAGGAGGCAAGAAGTTACCACAACAATGTTTTGAAATCTGGTTATTTCTGAAGGTCTCCTTCCATGGAAATGTCAATATTTCATGTTTTCATTTTAATTCATAATGAAGCTAAAAGCTGAACAAGGAGAATTCCCTGTAGAGCTGGAAGTCCTGATTAGCATGCAGTTCTAGTTACCAAAATTTGAGAAAAGCAGGAAATATATGGCATTATTGTTTTCTTTTATTTGTTTTAATCTACTGGTTTTCCTTAACCATCTGAAATAGTTTTGCTCATACTTTTTATACATATAACCCAGGAACGTACACAACTCACCCATATTTAGGCTCCATGTATTTTGCCCATGTTAAAAGAGTAGCGTAATTTTCTTTAACATTGCTCCTTTCCTTCCCCTTTTCTGCTCTTCCTACTTTCTGTACATACACTCATTTGAGCAGAATCATCTTGAAGTAATTCCAACAGAGGTATAAAACTTTCAGAAAGTAGTGCAATTTAATGGAAATGATGGAAAGGGTTTTCTACAGGAGAAATACAGTAATATTCCACAAACTTTACACATCTGAAATGTGCAGCATCTTATTTGACATTGTTATTCAAGAGTATTTTGAAGAATATCTTCTAGATAATCTGTGTACAGATGTCTATGCATTACATACATGAGCAAGAAATGAGTTCTTTCTTGTATCGATTACTTTAAACATTAAATGCCTCTTAAATATATTTTGTTTTCTTTATGCTGCCTGTGTTTTTATATCTGTTTCATTTACTGTTTAGAAAATACTACTGATAATGACAGGAAAAGAACAAAACCCTGTGATGAGAATTTCTCTGGTCCATATACCACTTCTAATAATTTACAGTGGGTTTTTTTTCTCAAGTATGAGGAATAGCAATCTTAGCATTAAAAAAAAGCTGAGTATCTGTTTTAAAAAACTGCTATAAATTATTGGCTAATCTGTTTAACCTATCTGTAAAAATAAAAACAATTTTCCCTAAATTAAAAAAAAAACATTCTTGACATTACTATAATTTTTTTTTCTTTGTTTTGGATGGTTGGGGTTTATTACAAAAGGTTCCTGACAATCTCATATGAGTATAATTGGAGCAGAGAGAGATGTACACTATCAGGTCTACTTCAATAACACAATTTTACCTACATTTGTGCTACTGCTGATAAAATGAGAGAGATGCTTTGAAAAAATCTCTTTGAAAATCACCACTTGGCATTTGAATGAGACAAGAAAATAGTTCCAATATTCTTCACAGATGATTCAAGTACCTTTTCCAGTCCGTCTTGTGTATAATTTTACTCCATCCAAGATGTCTTGATCTGTAATAAAATAAGATAACGTAATTTCTCTTGGATGGAAATAAATCCTCATGGAAATAAATTTTTTTTGTCCTTTTCCATATTTTTTAGGCAAAAATACATTACAGTGTAGTCACTGTATTTGATCTTTTGTATTTGGAAGAGAATGAAGTTTGACTGCGTTTGATGGTAACCTTGTACTTTGACAGTAGTTCATATAATCAAAAAAGGATTATCTAGATTGGTCTAGATGGGGAAGGGCTTATATGATTGTTTTTGAACAACTTTCTACTTAGAAGTTATATTTTCAAGCAGAGTCTACTCAGACTGCTAGTTCAGCTTTCTAGAGAGCAATGGAGTAGTGGTCAGGAATAAAAGCATGCTACCAATCATTTGTCGCTCTTTCCAATAACACGTAAGATCTCTATGCCTACCTCTAATTGTAAATAAACTTTTAAGTTTACCTCTTAGATGCAACTAGAAAAGGTACGCCAAATCTAAACTCAGTTAAATGTTGTTAATCCAATGTTGACAGAAGAGTATTTGAGGGAGTTTTCTATTTATTTTTGATAGCTTTTTCCAGATGTTGAGAAATCAAGTTTATGATGTAATAATAAAAACCGTTGGTGGGAGCAAAGTATAAATTTAACTCAGATTCATGTGAAAAGAAGATGCAAGAGCTCGCCTTGGGAAGGTACACTCAAAGGCTATCGGCAGGTGTGCTACATTTCCAGTAGATGAGGGCAGATTTGGCTCTGGAATTTTTGGACCTATGCAGATATGTCTCCATAAACTCTCATAGTCCATACCAAGGCTACCTGTCCCTTACCCTCATCTCTGTGTACGAAATGCAGATATTTTGAAGAGTGAATGCTCCTTTGATATACTTCCTCTGATAAACTTCCTCCCCTAGAGCAATTTTGTTCTTTTTCACAGGTTTGATTCTAAAGATTGGATCTGAAAAATACTTTAAAGTATTTAATGTATTATTTAATTAGTATTTTATTATTATTATTATTATTATTAAATTCGTATTTAATGTATTATTATCTAATGTATTAAAAATATTTTAATGTATTTTCTTTCCTTATCATGAATTCTGATATTTTTAAAGTAAACTTCAGAAGGAAGAAATAGCCATGCGATCTGAAAAAACCAACGTGGGCAGCAAGTCAAGGGAGGGGATTCTGCCCCTCTGCTCCACTCTGGTGAGAGTCCACCTGGAGTCCTGTGTCCAGCTCTGGAGCCCTCAGCATGGGAAAGACATGGACCTGTTGGAGCAGGGCCAGAGAAGGCCACAAAAATTATGACGGGGCTGGAGCACCACTCCTGTGAGGAAAGGCTGAGAGAGTTAGGGCTGTTCAGCCTGGAGAAGAGAAGGCTACGGGGAGACCTTACTGTGGCTTTCAGTACTTAAAGGTGGCCTACAAGAAAGATGGGGACAGGCTTTTTAGTAGGGCCTGTTGCAATAGGACACGGAGTAATGGTTTTACGCTAAAAGAGGATAAATTCAGACTAGATACAAGAAGAATTTTTTTTACGCTGAGGTTGGTGAAACACTGGAACGGGTTGCCCAGAAAGGTGGTAGATGTCCCATCCCTGGAAACATTCCAGGTCAGGTTGGACGGGGCTCTGAGACACCTGGTTTTTTTGAAGATGTTCCTGCTCATTGCAGGGGGGTTGGACTAGATGACCTTTAAAGACCTCTTCCAACTCAAGCTGTTCTATGATTCTATAAAATTAGATTCAATTCAAGACCATTTTTAACCTAATTTCAATGAAAGGAGAACTTCTGTTGACAACTTTTTGATGGGAATTATGCAACTGTTTCAGTTTCTCAGTCAACTAAAATTTGTCCGTACCTATGTGCTTGAAGAATGTAAAACACAGTTGCAATAAAAATAAATGATTGGGTTTTTATTACTATGCATACTTAGTGCCATACGTAATACTGTGGGTGGCTAGATTTATTAACATAATCAAACATTGACATGGTTCCAAGGCAACCTTAACTGAATGGTTTGATTACTTTGTTTCAATGGACCAACTAATAGTAAAAAAGCTATTCTTTTGATTATACTAAATGTATGACAGACAATAGATTTTTAAGATCAGTCCTGTCATTTAGCCCATGCCCAGTAATTATGTAGCTTCTATTTGAGAAAGGTTTCCAACTATTTGCAAGTTAGATAAGACAGTGTTTGAGCAAATATATGCTACTTTCTTTAGAATCAGAGTCCTTTAGGATATTTCCATTTTAACAGGTTTCTCAACCTTTTCAAGCAAAGTAAATGCCATGCCTTCAAAATGTGAATATTCAAATATGTGCCCTGAATCCAAGAACCCTTACTCTCATTGTGTGCTCTCTGCTGTATAACTTTATCCATATAATTGAATAATTATCAAGTTTGCATTCTGAGCACTGCTCTGTTCTCATTAGGTATTTTTTTTTGTCTCTCACTTACTCTAATGTGTGATTTGTGATACCATCTTACGGTAGTATGCTTGCATTAAAGCTACTGCACTGGAACTGAATTCACCTAGTCAAATCTTCAGCACCCCTTACAGAGCCCCACTGACTTTCTCAGCCTCTGCACTGGCAAACACATATCCTAATCTGATTGTCAGATTCAGTTGCAAGAGTAAAACCGTGGATTACAAAATAAAATCATAGCTTGAGAGAAGCAACTGTCCTTAGGAATTTTGTTTGCTCCACTGGATAGGAGCAAGGAAGAATTGTGGAAGCATGTCCATCAACTAAAGCACAAGCTCGCTCAGCAGGGTAGCTCAGATAGCTAATGGAGGTGGCTTTAGCTGAATAGGATCCTGCTGCAGCTGATGGAGAGAGAAACTCTCCCCTGGAGGTGATAAAGAGCACCTGCATTAAACTACTACTCTGAATCACCATCTGCAGGAGTCTGATTTTTGCTGAGTATGTAGTAAGCCTAAGGAGACTCACCAACTCAGGCATCAAAGTGAAGTTCCTGAAGTCAGCTGATGTGAAATTTTATTAAGTTTTCCTCCCTTATTGCCCATTCTCGCAAACAAAACCCAGGAAAATTTGGGTCGCTGGTGGTTTTAGATACCCATGTGTAAACAATACAAAATGAAATGCACAGGTACAATTCCTGTTCATCCTCCATCACTCAGGACTCTGATGTTCTTCCTGTTCCTCTCTCCCTCAGACTTCAATCCTAGACCTCCCATGACTGGCTTCTACCTGAGGTTTGTCCTCTGGGCTGAGCCATCTGCCTCAGCCTTATACATTTCAGTCAGAGCATTTTCATCCTTGGTATCTAGACTGAGGAACCTGAAATCCTTTAAACTGCTCAGCAGGTGGATGTTGTAATTGCTCGGCAGGATAATTTTGTGGATCTTCCTGCAATCAAAGTGTTCAGTTTAATTCTTAAATGCAACAAGAGACATTCTCAATTTTTATGTTGCCGTTATGAAAGCATCCCACGTGATTTCCAAGCACTTCTGTACAGTTGAATCACATTACCATTGCTATGTGGATGGAATAGGTGTCTCATAAATAGTTACTGTGGAGCTGTGAGAAGGCAAGCTGGCTAAAGAAATGTCACGTGAAAAGTAGGTAATTTATGACATACCTTTTCTGCATTTACAAATCTGTTGAAACAAAGTATAGAACAATTAAGCCCATTTATGACTTGGCCATAGCTTTTTCCAAATTTGACTTATTCAAAGTATTTTTATTTTCCCTCTTCTTTAGATAATAAAAGTCTTAGTGGAGGTAGATAGTGTAGAACAAGGAATTAATATCTTTGAACTGCCGTTTCTCTGATCAGCAACAAATAATTTATTTGTCTGAAAACTACACATGATAGTAACAGAGGTTATATCCCACATGATCACTGATCAGGTGAAAGTAATGCAGTGAAACAGTCTATACAAAAGACTGAACATGAAATTAGAATTGTGCGTCAACGACTTTGATGCACCTCACTTTTGGATGAAGAATACAAGAGGTTTTGGGGAAGAGGTTGGAAGGTGGGCAGAGGAAAAAGATTTCATTCAGGTGGAACTGCAGGACTGACAGAGTGGTCATGTGAAGTCTGGCCCGTGGTCTGGCCCCTATCCAAGGGCAATTTTGCTAGTAGACCAGAAGCTTGGGCACGGTGTCACAGAGTCAGGACTCTGCCACGCTGTCATGGTTTCGAGCTGGCCTTGCTGGCTGTCCTTGGTACTGCATCTCACACTGGGATGACTTTACCTGAGAGGGCCCAGAGCTGACCAAGTGGACATGGGCTGCTGGTTGTACAGGGCCATCCCTGTATTCGGAGCTGAAACTGGGACCTGGGTGCTCCTCAAATCTTAGGCGAAAGCTACAGGGTCACACGCTTGCTCTGTCAGCTCCCTCAAGGGCATTAAAAGAGAATAGGAGCACGTTCCCCTTCTTCCCCTCAGAGTATGAAAGTGGTGCCCCAAAAGTTAGGACACTCTTCTACAGTTTAGGTCAACTTTCTTCTGGTAGAAAGGGGAAATAAATATTTTATGAGCCACTCAGTGTTTGTTTGTTTGTTTGTTTGTTTGTTTGTTTGTTTGTTTGTTTTAAATGCCTAGACCTCATTTTGTGGGCTGTGTTTAGGCTGCTAAATGATTTTTTCTCTATATTATTATGCTACCTTGAAAGTCTTGCAGACTCAGGTAAGCACCTGCAGTTTTAGGGCATCTGAATTTAAGAACAGGTCATCAGCAAAACTCAGATGAGTTCTCAGAAAAAGAAAAGCCTCTGACCTAGATCCAGCCTACTTGCTTTTGCACTGAGGCTTATTCTTTTCATAGAGCCAAAATAGGATTTCAGCTGCAAAACTCTTTTGCTTCCTGCTGTCCCTGCCTAGTAAAATAATGTGCAGCTTTTTGTGGGACATAGTATTTGATGAAAGACTGTGATTTACGAAAAAATCAGACCAGCTTCTTGAGGGCTCATATATTTAGTGAGTTAATTTCCTGAAGAACTGTAAACTAACCAGATGTAGCGTAAAGTCTCAAAGGCATCAGGTTAGGAAATAAACCAAAAAAATTACAAGGGAAGCATTGCCTTCAGTACCAGTTAAGTGAAGAAGAATGCTTAAAACCAATACTGAACCTCAGCTTTAAAAACTACTTACTGAAAGAGAAAATAAAACAGGATAAAATTATATCTTTAGACTAAGGAGAAAAATCATTGAATTTGCCTATGTGGTACCAAGCATCACCTTACCAGGGAAAGAACCTGTTTTTTAAAAAACTGGAACCCCTGAATCCCAGTCCCAACCCTCACGCTGATTCTTTGTGTGAATATAGCATTGGTTCACTTTGATTCATTTTTAAACAGATTGAAACATATTCAGACCTTAAGTAGACACATTTGCCTTTATCAGTGGATTAGGTTAGACTGTTTTAATACACTGTAATCCACAATTTATTTATTCTTTTCTTAAGACACATTCCTACAAATGCTTAGAAAAAGAAAATATTTTGCTAGGGTAGGTACGTATATAGAAGAAGGATCAAAATAATTATTGGAAAATCAGGCTTTGAATATTTTGTGATGTTCTTAGTGAGAAAGCATTGTGATACTATAATTTTGTGTGTGTCTGTGTGCCTTGAAATTTATGTATCAAGTTTTCCTGGTTTATTCCTAATAATAGCCTCTTCTGTGACTTGCCGAGTTAGTTGTTTCCTTCCTTGTTTTTATATAGCTTCAGTATCACTTTGATTTAAAAAGAGTGGTGGTTACTCAGAAAGGCAAATGTCCACTGCCAAAACCATATCATTTTAATTCGTCATTTTATTTGGTAATTTGCTGTCTAGTCTGAGTTGTTCACAGAATGGAGAGATGCAGTTCCTTCTGTCGAGTTCCCTTTCCTAAATTGGTTCCAAATGTTGTCTATGAAGGTGGCGATTCTTCCCAACAGTTTTCAGTAAAGCAGTATGCTGTGGAGTCACAAGTCAGGTTTATGTCACTTCACTCCTTTAGCCGTCTTCCAACACTGTACTATATTAAGCCCACATTATCATCTGCCTGTTCTTGACTATCAGATAAACCACTGTTGAAAATTCAAAGCTTTTCTTGGTGGTTGCATTGTAAAAGCATTTGATAAAAGGTTTGATTCAATGCTTGAGGCTTCTTACGTAAAATGTGTGGCATCATTTCCAGCTCCTTTCATGAACTGAAAAGAGCAGAAAAAAAAGATATGGTGTCTTTGATTAACTTTTTTTACCTCTCCTGAGCAGTGTTATTTCATGAACTTCAGTTTCTCATTGAAAATGATTCCTTGCAGGATTTATGTATTGTTTTATTAGACATGCCATGGTTTTGACTCTTTTCTTTTCTTGTAAGAAAGTATTTCTCTCTGTGATGCGTGGTTTCCCCAGTGAAATTATGTTTACTAAAAACCTGCAGATGTACATGTAATCACTTACTGTGACCACACAATACTTATTGTGTACTTATTGTGATTACAACAGATTTTCCCTTTGGTGGACAATGTGTATCTGTTACAGTCAGTCCCCTGTAAACAATGGCACTTAAGTTTATTTCAGGATCAGAAAACAGTGTGATTTGTACTTCATCAGACTTTGAGTGTGCTGTGAGAGAGGAGAACAAAAGCCAATGTCTTAATCAGATTTTTAGAGTATCTGATAAATTTCAATAAAAGGATTGCAAAGAAGAAAGTTCAACGTAAATGGCATGGTAACATCTGCAGTTTCAGTGATATGCATTTGTAAAAACTTGATTTTTTTCTATATATTTTGTAATAATGAAATTGATTGCAAAGGAGGGGAGAAGGAATGCTGTCCAGTGGCAGTAATTGTTACTAAAGGTGACGCCACCTAACAAGTTTGAAGACAGATGTATAAAAAATAGTCACAACTGGTAGGCAGAGTATAGAGCCCCCCAATGTCCTCCTTACTGAAGCAGTTTGCATCCTGTAAGAGTTGTTAAGGAATGGAAATACAAACCCTTTAAAAACTCCTGACTGCTTCACTGCATTCTGATCTTGCCTTTCACAGAATCACAGAATCACACAGAATTACAGAATGTTAGGGGTTGAAAGGGACCTCTGTGGGTCATCTAGTCCAACCCCCCCTGCCAAAGCAGGGTCACCTATAGCAGGCTGCACAGGACCTTGTCCAGGCGGGTCCAGAGGAGAATCCACAGCCTCCCTGGTCAGCCTGTTCCAGAGCTCCATTACTCTCAAAGTGAGGAAGTTCTTCCTCATGCTCAGCTGGAATGTCCTATGCTTCAGTTTGTGCCCATTGCCTCTTGTCCTGTCACTGGGCACCACTTTTCCAGCAGACGGGCACGAGATGAAGCAAGAGGTATGTTTTGGAAAATTCTGTCACCAGTATTGGTCCCACTGATATGGGGGCTGTATTAATACTGGTAAATAAAGTAGGCCAAGGTCTGTTTTCTCTCCTGGAACTTAATCACCTCCACAGCCTGCTTTCACAGAACTAGACTGCTTAGTCACCAAGACAAGGTGGCCTCAAGTAAAGCTGTGCTAACTCTCAGGCTGTATTCAGGAGTTGTTCTGGAGAGTATTAATTCACCCGAGCCAAAACTGCTGCTTTCTGAAAAACTAAAAGTACAGACAATCAGATTCCACGGTGGGAGAATGTTTCCTAGCACCATTGAATTTTCACATGGGAAAAGTAGACACAGTGTGTACTTTTAACATTTTACTCTAAACTTTATAAAAGCTTCATAACAGCTGTGTAATCTGTAATTCCAGAAAAATTCTTATTAAAATAATCCTTTGGAATGGAATGTGATTTTAAATGCGACTTATGCATTACAAATTTTCTTCAGTCTTCTAGGTTCAGTTAAGGGAGCACAGTGACCAGATAAAAGGATGAGTCAGAGCGGGATGATTCATAAGCAGAAGAACAGACCCATAAGCTTTAATAATTTTGTAATTTTATATATGCAGCTTAGGAATTCGTGATTGTATCTCTGATTAGGTACAGACACACAGAACAAAGAGCAGTAGTGGGCAGCGTACAGGGAAGCCTCCTCTATGAGATTCTGAGTGCATCTTCTTATGTAACCGATCCTTTTGAATGCAACAGACCTATTCATGTGAATGTAATAACTCAAATATGTGTGAAAGACCAGGCTGTGTGCGTAAGCCAAATATCTTCACTTCTGTTGCTGTTTATCAATTGCCGCACTGATTCTACAATGAAAATTATTCATCCTCACCACAAAAAGGTGAACACAGGTAGATGTTCTTGCTGCTTGCTTTAAATGGGGGAATGTATTATCAGGTAAATATTTAAATTTTCCTGCATTAGGAAAAATAATAAAAAGAAAAAGAAAAATCTGTTATGCTACATATTGTTTTTGTTTGGTGGCTAGTGCCAAAGGCATAGCACCAAAACATGAGTAAGCTGCAGTGACAGCAATGTCACGTAACGACTCTGAAGAAAGTAAATAGTATACAATATTTAGTCATTGGTCCTCCGGTCAAACCTCTTTTCCTGTGAAATGCAATGCCAAACACTTTCTAAAATTTTTCTACCAGTATTGGTCTTCAAAGCATATGCTGAGTCATTTGCACCATCTGTTATCGTGCATGTATCAGCAGAAAGAAATGTTGAGAAGTTTCTGAAGACATATGCTTATTCCACTGAGCTTACCAGTTCTGGGCTTTTTCCTTAAATCATATGTAGTTACACACTTCCTAAAATACACTCTACTTCCTTGCACTTCTTAAGATTTTTAGGAGAACAGCAGAATTTTTAGTCTTGCAAGCCTGACCCCACCTTGCCTTTGTTTACTAGTGTTAGAAAACAACATGAGATTCTTAGTAATATTAGCTGTGAGAAGTAGAGGTTTTGCATGATAGTACATTCATCATTGCACGAGTTTTGAAACAGTGTATGTTGCACAACTATCCCTGTTGGCCATCTGTTGCGTTATAAGGGATGGAGGAATTAGGCAGAAAGTAAACCCCCTTGTTTCTAACTCTCCTCACTGGAGTGGGAGGCTAGGTGCAGCTCAGTTTAAATTCTGAGTGATATCCAATTTACCACTACCAGTCCAGTCAAGTTTAATATGTATATTAAACTACCACGATTCTGGATGCGCTAATAGCGTTCTGCACCTTCAGTCTAGTCATGTGCATGAACTAGCACAGCCGCGCTGTAGGGTTTGGTCGCGTTCAGTGAGAAACTGTGACAATTGGCTACTTAAACAGTGCAGTTTTATTTGTGCAACAGGTATATAGGTTTTTTGAATTGCCGGTGATAGTGACTGCAAGAAAGCAAGTGCAAATGTGATGTTATTAAGTGAAATAACGTGTAATATAAAAAGTAATATAAACCCATGAAAAGGTTATAAATAATACAGCCTGGCTATAAACATTGGGGAGTAACTCTCTAGAGAGATTTCCAAGATTCCTGAGAAAAATGCGTAGTCTAAGTCTCACCCAAGGCATCCCAAGGAGGGGAGAAGCACAGCTCAGCCCATTGGCCGATCCCGGTAGTCAGAGGCAGTCTGAGGTGGAGTTTCCAATGACTTGCTCACGGTGTTATCTTCTTCTCCGAAAATCCCATATTTCCCTGGCTATTTTTGTATCCTTTCTACATTCAAAGTGGAGTTTGAGTGACTGTAGTCATACATACCTTTTATCATGATTGGTGGGAAATTCTCTCACTTCACATTTAAAGGTATAGTTTACAAAAAATCAAGGGCGCAGACTCAAAGAGGAGTGTTTGCGCCTCGGAGGCAGGTAGCCTTCGGGATGGAGGTGTGTTTTGATATTAAAATGATATTAAAATGAGCAACCTTCACAAAAGGATAGCACTTTGACAACATCTCGAAAACCTGTTGGCTCAGGGGGTCAGATGAGCTGCTTATCAATTCTAGAGGACCATCTCTTCCCGCTTTATCATCACGGAGCACGGTCACAGAGTCTCCACTCCGCTCCATCCTCTATGGTATGTTACATGGAATTGCTGTGTTAGTGGGTTCCTCTCATGCCTGTTGCAGCTGTGTCCCATCCTCAGAGCTCCTTTAGATTTTATGCTTTTCCTCTACGGGTGACCAGTGCTATGTTTTTCATATAAACCTTAATTTTACTAATAATTCCACACGATCTTGGTTATTCATTGTGGTATTCAGACAACTTCTTTAAAAGTTGAAATACTGAGGTGGTGTTTTGCTGTAATTTTCTGTCTGAGATTTTAACTAATGTGTCATTCTAAAGTACTTTATGAAGCCAGCGGCAGTAAATTATGCAACTGACTGATGGACAAGTAGGTAAGCTATATGTCTATATCAAAATGTATGTATGGATTACTGTTAAAATTATAGATGTCATACAGAGGCCGAATTCTAGTTTCATATCAGTGTTCTGTGCCTATAACCTGTTGATACAGGGAAGTTACTGCTAGCCGATGTAACTTGTATTCTGAAATAGGAAAGCAGAGCCAAAGTTTGAAGACGTGAAGATGCCAATCCAAAGCATGAGAAACTTTTGAGGACAATAAAACCTTTATGGATATATAAGTGTAACTGTTGGGAGGATTTGGCCATTGAACTTAGATGATGCAGGATTTGGTAAGAAATGTGTGGGGTTTTTTTAGATCTGTCTGACATATCAATTAGAAATGTGATTAACATACAAGTATAGCATTCTCTTAGCAAGCCTTTTTGATTAATCAAATTATATTTTAAATAGTTCTTAAATTTAAGAAGTCTATAAAAAACTGTGGTAAATAATGGCTTGCAAATAAATATACATAAAAAAATCATATCATGGCTATATAAGACACAAATACAGTTTAACAGAATTCCCATTGGAAAAGACTGTAATTTTTACAGTAACTTTAACCAGCTCATGTCCTCCAGATTTTAGGCAGATGTTTCACTGGGGCCGCTACTTCATTACAGCCAGTGCTGCCATGGGAACAAGGATGCTTTGTGCTTTCTTTGACCTTTGAAGCTCCACCCTGAATTTTACATTCATTTTTTGCAGTAACTTTCTGTGACAACGGTAAAAGCAGGAGACTTACTTACGGACTGTCTATCTGCCTCCATGCTCGTAAATTAAAAGTGCCCACTTTTAATGGGGACTGGGATAGGAACTACCTACTGTGTCCGTAATATTTACGTCATTTAGGTTTCAGCACTGGACAAGCTGATGCCAGCTGCCTAGAAGGAATGGTGCCTCACCCACACCAGCTCCAAAGTAGACTTGCTGTTGCTTAGGAGATTGCTACATGGCCAGTGCCACACTAGGGGTGTTTCTAAGAGTATACCCGTGTGAATCAAGTTCTAGAGCTTGGAAATGCTTTCTGATACTTTTTAATTTATTAGGATAGAGACAAACCATCTACGTCCTGTCAAGATTTGTATGCATCTTCGCTCTTCCTCTTCACTTACTTTCAGAAGAACCGAAAGCCAATGGTGGGAAAGAATGGATATGTATGATTGATTACAAGGCAAGCTCTTTGGGGTAGGGAGAGGCTACTTCCCCACTCCTACTGCAGTTTTGAAAGGGAGAAGCAGTAGTGTGAGTTCAAGATCCTCATAGAAACCATTTCACTTAATTCTTAAGTCAGTCTGTGATTCATGATTGTAAAGCATGCCCTTGCAAACAGAGACGACCATTTCTCTGACACATGCAGTGAATGTGATGTGAAAGGAAAAAGAAACGGAGTCAAAAATGTGGAAAGCACTACTGCCTGTGCAATAGTCTGCTTACTACAAGATTTCTAAATTAATCTATATCTCAGAGCAAGGGTATGGCTGAGGGAAGATAAGTTGTGCCTACGGGAATGACCACAATGTGGGAGTGGGATTGATTTGTCTGATAACAACAAAATGTCCTGAAGAAAACCTCCATAGATTCCAGTAAAACAGGAACCCTGTTTTAATCCATGAAGAAAAATTATTTGCCTTTTACTGTTGTCACTTAGAAGGTGCCGTGTGACCTTTCTGTGCTTTATTTCTTATGAGCTGAAAAGCTAATATTGCAAAAAGATAATTCTAGCAGGTTCGTGTGAAATTACTAGACAAAGGATACCATCATGCAGTGAAGGAAGAGGCTTGGAAACAGACTTCTAAAAATCAGGAGTGCATTATGATTACTGTATTCTTCAGGATGACTGCTAAATTGATTGATATACTTACAGAACTAGTTGCAAATGATCCGTGATCATTCCTTTCACAAATGTGAGGATTTCCTAATGTCATCAAGCAAGATTATGTAATCAATCATTGGATAAACAGCTTTGCTATTTTTCACAATTACTGTCTTTAATAGTTTTTCCAAATTAATGTAATTTCATTTAAAACATTTTAAAACGGTTACTGTTACTGCTAATCTGGAAACAGTGATCGACCCATTGTCAACTAACAAATTAAAGGCTCTTTTTTACTGCTTGGTATGAGATTTTTTCAGCTCATAAAGGTCTGTGATTTGTTTTTTTTTTAATCTATACATAAAATCAGAATATGACCACTTAGGGAAACCTTGAACATGCATTTATATAAATATTAATAATTGAAAATTACATCAAAGAAAAGCTGACTATGTAAACATAGGATTCTTTATTTCATAGAAGAGGGTTTTTTTAACTCAGGGATATTATCTGTGAATGTGTTACGTAAACATCTCCTTATGACGCAAGTGCAGAAATGCTTCTTAGTAAAAAACATCTCTATAGGCTAGTAGCAGAGGAATGGTCACTCCTCATTTTCATACAGCAAAAAGCAGCACATTGGTACGGAGTTGTGGAAAATTCCAAACTCTCACATTGAAACAAAGTTGGACTTGCTCCTGCCAAACCCTTAGGTTATACAATGCAAGCAGAAAAATAAGTGAATGATAATAATTATGTCACATACTAATGTTGGCAGTAGCATACATGATTTATAGGATTTGACATTAGAAACAATGTTCTTTTGAAGTAGTATATATATGGGATAAATCATTGAACAACAGAAGAAACCGTACTGAAATTTGTACCCTCAAAGGTATTTGTTAAGCATCACCTTAAAAAAAATGCCCATAGAATCGAAAGAGACCAATGTTTATAAATGATTGTACAACTAATTGATTAGTAAGAAAAAGAAAAAAAAAAAAAAGCAATGACAAGTATTTTCAGCAACAAAATCCTCAGGCAAACTGAAGTTGAATTCAAATGTTTTGTCAGGTTTTTTCACCAGGTGGTTTTCTCCCTCTGCCAAACCCTTTCTACCTGTCAGAGGACCATCCATTCACAAATGTCTGAGATGTGCCTAGCCTGTAACAATGTCTATCACAAGCTACACCATAATCATAGAATCACAGAATCATAGAATGGTTTGTGTTGGAAGGGATGTTTAAAGGTCATCTAGTCCAAGTCCCCTGCAATGAGCAGGGACATCTTCAACTAGACCAGGTTGCTCAGAGCCCCATCCAACCTGACCTGGAATGTTTCCAGGGATGGGGCATCTACCACCTCCCTTGGCAACATGTTCCAGTGTTTCACCACCCTCCATGTAAAAAAATTTTTCTTATATCTAGTATGAATTTATCTGCTTTTAGTGTAAAACCATTACCCATTGTCCTATAACAACGGCCCTGATCCAAAGTTTGTCTCCATCTTTCATAGGAACAGCTTATAAAAGCCCCCTGTAAGTACTGAAAGGCTGCAATAAGGTCTTCTCAGAACCTTATCTTCTCCAGCTGAACAGCCCCGATTTTTTCAGCCTTTCCTCGTAGGAGAGGTGTTTCAGCTCTCTGAACTGATCTAATGCCACTTGTATAACAAATGGCCATTTGAGATGGCCTTGACCTCCAGTCTGGATTCAGATGCAATCATGACTTTTGAGGTGTTCGATCCTACTTTGGCTTATGAATAGAGGTAGATACATGGTTAAACTTATATTTGTTGATTTTGTTGTATATTTTTTGTTATTTCTCTTCTGTTATTGTAGCTCACCTATTCCCTCAGGTTACTGCTTCTCAAGTAGTATTTCATTTCTTTTTCACTTGCTTTGTTATATACTTAGTAGAAAGCCCTCCGTGTATTTTGTTTCTTCTTGCTTCGCCTCGCTTCCCTTTTCTTATTCTTTCTTAATGACAGTGGTATTGTACTTAAAACTGTCATTTACAGACTTGGAAAGGATCTCAGTCAAAAAATAAAATCAACCAACATTTGCATTAATTCAAAGACTTTGATACAATAATTTCATTTTACTGAAAAAAAGTTGAGATTTTTTACACCAAGGATAGGATAGAAAAGATTCATAGACAAGACCAAGATAAGCCTGTATTTTTATTTAATATTCATAACAGTTATGCTAAAAAATACAGTTTAAGAGCAAGATCCACTGTATGGAGCCCTGCAAGCATTGAGGTTTTGACCTTCCAACCTCTTGAATACTATGGCTTTAATAATGCTACTTGTAGCCTTGAAAAACATACTTTTTCCAGCAAGAAGTTTACTGTTTTCCCCAATGTAGTCTACATAAAGCTGCAACTGCTAAGGAATTTGGTATGGGTCTTTAAAAATTCCATTATTAATTATTACCACCCAAAGAAGATTGATACCAGCTGGAAGGAAAGTCCTTCAAAATAGACCATGCCTTGATTGCTGAAAGTTGCTTTCCTGAGAGACAGGGAACTTGCATTAAAATATTTACACTCACCCAGACAGCAAGGAGTTTCTGTGCTTCAGATGGATATTTGAATTAAGTGTAGACATTGAAAACCTATTCCTTAGCAGTATTTACAACACAAGATTTTCAGTTGTGAAGACAGAAATAGCTCACAAATCTGAAAAGCTTTAATTCAGAAAGTGAAACAAGTGTAAATACAGAGGAACTATTAGTTTGTAAATTATTATACTGGTGAATAAATAGTAACTGTCATCTGCAATCCAAGGATTGTTAGCTTATTTCCTGCTACCAGTTATTTTAGCTAATAGGGAGTCTAGAAAAAGCATTTTAATAGATGAAAAGCACAAGAATAGTTAGTAACCTTGGCATTTAAATGGCAAGAGAGCAAGCCTGAAGCTCTTTGAGAAACAAGAGCACTTGTGCAAAGCTTCTGTAGGTGGAAGAGAGACACAAATATTGATATTTCATATGTAAATTTTATATACAAATGCTACAGCCGATTTGGAGATTTATGTTAACAGGATTATTATTTTTGGTCCTGTATATTACACACTGTACCGGATAACTGCCTAATCTTATTGACGTTATCCCAGTTCTTCCTTCTTCACTTCTTAATTTCTGCAATTTTTCTCAGTTCTTTGCGGTAAACACTGTGTTTTCTCATGTACACTGGGTGCCTCCAAGCACAATTTATTTTCCTGGGTGCTGGATGACCAACAGCTATAAAACTGTTCTCGTTTCGTTCCTTGAGCAAGGAAAATAGAAAAATCTGACAAGGAGTCCCAGGGCTCTTTGGAATGTGTTAAAATGTCTGCTTTTCTCTGTGAACATCCCCTCTGACTGTCTCTATGTAGAGCTAAAGGAAGGATGCTGAGAGCACCTTTGCAATTTTGAAAGCTTGTGAGTGAGCTGTTGGGTCCTACTAATCTCCGAGAGTGAATGGGAAAGGGTAGCTACACATCAGAAGTGCAGGAACCAGGTATTCACTTTTTCTTTTGAGCTGGGTTGTACAGACCATGGCTGTGAACATGGGTTTGCTATGATTGCAGAATAAACAGATTTCTTTTGAACTGAGATGATTCTGGTATAAACACAATATTATGAGAAAAAACAGGATAGGCAGACATTACAATAAATAACACTTTTTTTCTGCCCTTGGGAACTGAAACAGCTGGTAAGATGAAATGTGGTTGTGTGCTAGAATGGACAATTCTGAAAGGGAAAATGGGGCCACAGGAGTATTTTCATGCATATTAAAACAAAATACTACCTTCTTGCACTTGGTAAGTCTGCATGCTCAGCTCTTTCTAATCCGTCTGCCATGGACTGTAAAATAAAATTGACCTTTAGTCTCCTTGTAATTAGGTTAACACCCAGGTTCAGGAATAAAATCCTATATTAAAAATAGTCAGCTTAATTTCGTCTCACTGTGCTAAGTATTATCTGGCAGAATCTCTGATGCTTTATCTAACAATTAATTTAGAAGGGATATCTCTTCTCACACACAGAAGATACATTACCAGACTGCTCTTTCAGAGCCAGTAATCTATGATCCCACTATACAGGTACAAATGTATTTTTCCCTTCAGCTTCCTGCTGGCTCAGTCACTTGTCTCTTTTCTTGCAGAATGATTCCTGGGGAAAGCAGTACTCATACGCACTCTTCAAAGCCATGAGCCATATGCTCTGCATTGGTTATGGAGCCCGTGCCCCTGTCAGCATGTCCGACCTCTGGATAACCATGTTGAGTATGATCGTGGGGGCTACTTGTTATGCTATGTTTGTTGGTCACGCCACTGCCCTCATACAGTCTCTGGATTCCTCACGACGACAATATCAAGAAAAGGTATCTCCTTTTAATGTAACTCCTTAAGTTTCAAAATAGATTAATGGGATGTTTTAAATGTGGAAGAGGCCATATGAGTTTACATGATATAATCTTGTAGCATCTGTATCCTGCAGCAGATTTCAATGAACACCAAGGAATTCAGAACAAACCATGGGCTCAACATATTCCTGCATGAACCCACTTTCCTTAGGGAGCAGATGGTTTTGCATGTCACATGCATTGAATGAAATCTTGGATGTGAAGCTTTCTTTAAACTCTGTGAAATGTTTGGTGAAAACTCCATCCTCTGGTTCAGACTGTGCTTTGTACCCCTGTGCTGCACTAGGTAGCTTGAACAAGGGCCTTGAGCTCAGTAACTTGGGCATGTCTATACAGTTTCCTGTCATTCTGTAAGACTGCAGTTTAGGTATAACCTTGGACATGTCAAAAGAATGGCCTTTAAATGACTACCAGACCAAATCAATTAGGTTTTTTTGGAACTACCTCAGAGAAGTACTCAGAATAGGTCTTTTTTTACTTTATAATGGTATTGTTTACATGCTAATCCATGACCTCATTAGGTCCTCTCCAAGGACAAAAGGAACGGTGGCCAAAAGGTAGAAAAGTAGAGAGAGTTTAGTGGAAGAGAGAGAGTTCTTTATGAAAAACAAAGAAAAAGGTTTTTTGATTCCTTGTAGGTACATTTGGAATTAGAAAGGCATAAATGAGTACAGGATGGGAACTTTCTGGAATGAGTACTAATTAACACTGTCAGTTGTTTAATAAAAGGCAGAGGCAAGTGTAGGCGAAGATGTGAAACCAGGAGATGAGTCTAGGAATGGTGGCATAAGGAAGAACAGATCAGAATGAACCTCAGCCAGGGACAATAAGGGTGTGCAGAGTTGCTGAGGTGCTTAAAAGAAGCCAAAATCGGTTATTACAGTAAATGGGGGAACTAGAGAGGCGGTGCCAGGAGAGAGGTCAGTTGAGCAAAGTAGTGAAATCAGAGAGTTCACATCAGCAAACAAGAAACAAGCCCTGATCAATAGTATTTGGCATATGTCCGTAAGAAAGTCCAGAAAGGCAAACTGGGCAGAAATCACAGTGTGATGGAACACAAGCTTGAGGGAGAAACCTGGAAGAGAGTAGGTAGAGGAGAGTGTGACCCTGGAATCTGCTGAAGATGAAGAGGAATGGCCTGAGTTTGCTAGACAAGAAAAAGGGAAAAGTCCAAGAAAGATTTGAGTAGGAAGGATTAGGATGTTTTCTTTACAAGTAGGCAAAGAGGGAGGAAGTCAGAGTGTGTGGGGGAAAAAGAGTTTCTGTTGAATTTTGTTAAGCTTGAGTCAAACGAATACCACAGTGTCAATATAACAGAGGCAGGGAGAGGTAAGGGAAGAGCTGTAAATCCAGTAACAGAAATATTAGCCAGTGGCTGACAATCTCACAGCTATTTAGAAGGTAAGTTTACAAGCAAGAAAGACCACATGGTGTTATCTTGAAACAAAGTGAGAATGAGGGGTTTAGAAGGAGAGGATGGGTGAGCATTAAAAACTCTAAAAATCTGAGCTCTGTCATTGACCACGTGAAAGTCCCTAACCCATTGCAGCATAAAGTCACGGGGCTAATCCTGGTGCGTGATGTAACCCAAAGTAATGGGCTTGTTGGGTCTGTGCTGCCAGCTGAAAGGGAAGAGTTTTTATCAAAATGGGACATTTGTAGGGAGCTGTGGGGCAGAAACATCTTAACCATGGACATGAAGGAAGATGTAGAGACGGAAACCCTAGATCTAATATAACTGCAGTTTCATTAGAGGTTAGGGTCAACATATATACACACACGTGCACAGATACATTAAATCAGCAGAAATGTCACCATCCACCTGAAACCTCATCTTCATAGTCATCCTCAGACCTTGCTGGCTGCAGCATGACATCACAGTGTTTTTAGCATCAGAAATATAATGCATGTCTAAAGATATTAGTATATTTTAAACTGTGTTGCGTAAATCCAGCTTCATTTGTGGTTTTGGTGTAAATTAAAACCCAGTAGCAGTCAAGTGGTATTGCATTTCTCATGTTTTCACATTATAGCAAACAAAGCCTTTTTTTTTTCCTCTCTGTTTTTTTTGCACACACTTTAGTAAACAATAGCATAGAAATGTCTGGCATTTTTCAGTTCCTGCAGTTCTCAACATTTTCATTCTTTCTGTTTTTACTTCTTGTTTCCTGACATCACAGGCAAAACCATAGCATGGCATTAACAATCAGGAATGAGTGAAATGAGCCTGAATTTGCATATTTCTATGCTTTAGAAAAATGTTTCTCTTTTTCTGGCAGCTGTTTCTATGCCAGTTATTATGGGCTAAAGCTAAAGGATGTCTTAATTAAAGAATTTTTTTCTACTGATTTCTGAGACCCTGAAATCATATGCATAATATCAGCTGTACCAACTATACTGATGTGTTTATATATTCTTTGCTATTGCTTTATCATAGTTTAATCACACATTTTTAAATAAATCTTTGATTATAGCCTAAGAATTACAAGCCATTACTGTATACTGCTAATGTATATTACATATTTTTCTTTACTCTGCAAACTAGATAAATGGGTATTTCAAAGATCAGTTTGTGCTACCAATTTTTTCAGCATGCATTGGCAGATAAAAATAGCTTATATTTCACTTAAATGAGTCTTGAGAAAAAGGTAAATCAAATCTCCAGCCACAGGTTTCATAGTTTATGTATATATACTGCAATATCGATTTTTGACAAGTGCATTGCTTTTTTCTTCTCCTGGAATTAAAAAATTGGAAAAATCAGGAGACTGTGACTTGTCTTGATTTTTGGGGCTTAAATGCTAGGATCAACTTCTTTTTTCAGTCTTACATATATAAGATTGTGCATTTCTTGAATCCATTGTTTTCTTTATAACAGTTACAGAAAATTATGTAATTACCGTGAATTGCTAGGTGACATAGAATGATAGTGGAAATGAAGGAAGAGGTTGTTCTTTGGGTCTTCTCTGCATAACACCATTCCAAAATCTTATCCTCCTTTTTTTTTGACTGCTTTTTTTTCTGCTGTAGCTAAAATAATATTTCATAAATGTGTCTGTGGAATGCAGCTAGTGGAAGGAGTGTTCTGGTCCTTCTCACATTGAAAGCAGCAAGAAATGACATATTTGCTGAAAACTTTGTATCTTCCTCACTGAGATCCTCCCAAAGCTCAGGGTATGCAAAACTAGAACAGACATAATTAATAATGGAAGAAATAAACACAGGAAGACAAGAGAGAGCTTTCATTAAACCAAACACATCAAAGAGCACCATCTAAGAGCACCGGCTAAGAATTTAACCTGTGCTGGGAAAAAGTATGATAAGAAAGCAAATACTGTTCCACGTGTTTGCTGTTATGGGTCAAAGACATCATTTAGCAGGTGAAATTAACAGTAATTGTAAGCTGTGAAATGTAGAAGGTGGACAATAAAATCACATACCAAGAAATACTACAAAAAAAGACACAGCTGTTCATTCTGGTCACTGTGAGGAAGTTCAGGTGTTTTTCTGCTGAAGTGAGTGGAACTGTTCTCAGTGGAAAAATACCTCTCAGACTGAATACATAGATCTTGGTAAAATGAGTGAAGGGTGAATACCTGACAAAGGAGAAATACATGTCCAAGTCAGGTATACTCAATCCATATTCCCTTTTCAGTAAGAAAGTCTGACAGGCCATTCTACCTCATAAAAGGACTGAAAAAAATCAATGAATCAATGGCATCTTAGCACTCTCCATCCTGTCTTTGGTATAAGTCAAAGAAGAATGCAGCAGTAAATAAAAGCAATATCACCACATCTCAAAGACATTTGCCTTTGCACAGGCAAAATTTATTTGAAAGAACCAGAAATGCATACACAGAACTTGTTAACGAACTACTGTGAAAAAAGCAACCAAATGGACAGTTACTTGACAAGGAGGTGAAGATAATTAGTTACATATTTCTTCCTTTATATGTTGGCAGTTTTTAATAGGAAGATGTTCACCTAATGCTGTGAATGTCATTGAATAATCTTGATTGACAACAGGTTAAGAATTCATCTGTTCCAGTCTGTTGTGGGCGTAAAATATCTAGGAACAAAGTCACAACAAGCTAATAGAGGCAATATTTGTAGTAGCATACAAATAGTCTCATAGCACAAAGATTTTTAAATTGGTTTGATAAAATGACAACTATTAGATCCATTTTCATTATGCCATCATTTTGTGTATTTTGATTTTTCTCTATTTGTAAGCAACTCAAACAACTGCACAAGGTTACAAAAGTAGAAAAAACAGTCAAAGCAATTTTACCAATTGCAAGTAGTAAAGGGACATATAATATAATTAATTTAATCCTATATGTGTCATAGGACATGCAAAAAAATTGACAACTATCTCCCTATAGTGGACGCTTTCCCAGTGATGGGAAGATATGTTTAAACATTGTTAAGGCTGCAAAAGAATTCTGGGCTTGACATCAACTTCAGATGTCCCAAAGGACATCTCCTTCTAACCTTATACTCTGCTTTTATCTCATCTCTTAATTAACGGTCTTTTAGCACATCCTCAGTTAAATCAGTCTAGTTCAAAGGGAGAAAAAGATCTAAAAGTGCTTTTCTACAGAGAAAAAGCAACAACTGCATCTAAAGATAATTTAAAAGCAACTTACTAATTGGCAATGTGCATTTTTACATAGGCAGCATCGGGATTTGAAGCACAAATGGCTCCTTTTTCATTTCTTAAGGATGCAAAGAAATGTTTACAAATGAAGAACAGAGTTAAGGCAGGTGGACAGCTTCAGCTTTTGCAGCACAAGACCTTGCACTAGCTTTTCAAACCTTCCCCGCACAGCTCCAGTTTGGGTAGCTAAGTGGCCTGTGTAGTCCACGGAGAGACATGCTCGACATGCGTTTGTGAGAGGCACCAAGCTCTCAGGGGCAGCAGTGGCGGAAGCGTGTTTCCGCTTCCCTTCCCCTCCATGCAGCTGTGGTACCTACACAGGAGCCTTGTGCAGTGAGATGTCTGAGGTCCTCCCTTCGAAAACTGGGGAGCAAGACCGCCTCTTTGTGCTCCTTTATCTGAGGGATTGTTTTAGGGTGCAGTGGAGGGGCTCTGCCATAGAGCAAACCAAGACTTTAGTGGCTACTCATTCAGCCAGTGATGCCTCTGCATTTTCTTAAGAGGAATACAAGGCAGCACTTGCAGGTTTTCCTAAATTTCAAGCACTTCATGAATAAAAAGAAGGTGGAACAAGGCAGATGCCAAGTTCTTGGCATTCTCATTAGCACTGCTTTAGTGCCTAGGAGACTATTCTGCAAAATCTTAGATATCTGTAAGAATCTCATCTAGAAGTATCAGGGACTTGCGAATTTCCACAGCAGACTAGGAAAAGGCAATTCTGGTCATGATGAAAATGTGTAGGAAAGGAAGAGCTACGGCAAACTCAGGACCACATCACTGATTAACTAGGTTGGTGCCAGCTTTTGGTATATTTTTTATTAAACTAAATATAATTGTCTATACATGTATAAATGTAAATATATTTTTTTGTCAGCTTGCCCTTGCTGGAATCCATAGTCAGATGAAATGGAGTGAAACAGATAAAGCAGAGTTTCTGTTGCATACATACTATATATAACATTCATAAAAATCTTTGAAAATCTAAATATGATCTCTAAACTGGACAGATGTTCAAAATGCAAATTGCAGAACTTGAATTTTAGACAACCTGCTGAACTTGCAGTCCTGGAGTTTTAGCATTCAGTTACTGGGACTGATCTGAACTGAGCAGCAGACTTTCTTATAAAATACTACTTGCTAAGTTCAGTAGCTTTTCATGGTGTTCACATTTCTTTAAAAAATGGACCTCTTGCTTTTCTGATGCTGCTAGCGGTTTTTAGAAAGCTCGAAAATAGTGTAACACAAAAATGTTCTGTGACTTGTCTCAACTCCCGCTCTTTCCTTAACAATAGTCCATTTTCACTTATACAGCATAATTTTAGCAATAGGTCATGTCATGTTGAGATTGCTGAAGAAGGTGAGCCACTTGGCAGATAAATCTTATCTTTTCTGTGCAGTTGTGCTACAGTATACATACTGCTCCAAAGGAATTACTTATTTTGGAGAATGAGAGATGGTTTACCTTATCCTGTAGTTATATCTACTCACAGGATAAAAAGAAAAAAGAAATAGGGCAAAATCATGTCACTATCAGCCTGTAGTTTTGCAAGTTTTATAAAAATGTCATGAGCTTGCACAGAGATATATCCTATTTAGCTTTGCCACTGAGCAGTATTTTAAATAGTAAACAATTTTTGAGGTGTGTTACAAATGATCAAGTGCAAGAGTTGGTAGAAGTTTTGCACCGTCTCAGATCTTCCAGACGTAGTATTGACTGTACCAAAAGCTGTACAGTCATCGTAACATTGTGAAGTAGAAAATTCATTATTCCCTAAATATTCAGGCATAACTGAGAGTCATTGCCTGAGGCAGTATCTGTGAATTCTTTCTGGTAGTTATAATTCTTAGTCTTGTGATTTTATTTAGAAGTCCAGGGTGTCTTATTGTTAAAGTCTCACCTTTCGGATTATTTCTGAATCATCTTATCATCTTACGCTGTTTTGGCAAACGTTCGGTAACATGCTGCTAAATGGATAGATGGATAGATTCCTGTCTTCTGTGAGCCTTATTGATCCGTGTAGAAAGCACTGAGATTTCTGAGAATAGAGCAAGTTATTAAAAGGTATTTGATATAAGTGATTTATAAAATGTTCTGAAAGGGAAAAAACACATGGCTGCAGCTCAGAAAAACTTTTCAAATATTCTGTTTCACAGGGTGCTTGCTGTTGTTTAAAAGAACATGCACATAAAAGAACTTCTATATATGTCAATTCTTTTATTTGTGTGCATTCTTTTAAATATTTTGATGCACAATTAGCACCATTGTGAACTCAGTCCTCTGACATATAAATGAATACGTAAATACAGCCACGAGAGCCAGTGTGGGCTGCACAGAGACTTATTCATTGAGCATGAAAATATTTGTTATGTCAGGATAAGGCCTCTACTGATATCACTTGCTTTCTCTTTTTGTATGCTCATCTTTATCAATTTGCATTTATTATAATTATCTGAATTTTTGCTGCACATAGTTGCGATATTTAATTTGACCTTGACCTTCTCAAGCTTTCAAATGGGAGAGAACAACAGATACTATTGCAACAAGGACAAAAACTATTCCCCATCTGCTCCTAATCAAAAATCAGAAGTTACTCACCTTTAACAATACAGCAATAACAAAATAAATGTGTTTGTTTCTTTTCAAGTGGAACTGAATAGTACGCTCTGTTCAAGGGTAAGAGAGGAATACAAATCAGTCAGAACGTTGCCTGTAGACCGCTCTCCTCTTTTGTCCTTCTCCTTCATTATTGTGTTTCAGCTTCTCATTATGGTCAATCTTGATGGGGTAATCGGGCTGGTTATTTTTTCTTGTATCTCTAAAAAGGCTATTGGTTCCTCCCAGTAGCAGGTACTGTGCAAGCCAAGTGCTATCCACCCAGCTGCATCATACCTGTGCCAAAGTGTAATAGACTCACACTGCTTTTAAAATGACAGATGGGACTTACTTTGATTTATTGCTGTGTTGTGGGTAATTTACCTATAAAGTGTTCTGCTGTCGTGCATTATGGATTAGGTTTCTAACAGTTTTCCACACGAAATTGCAGAGCAAGCTCATTACATTTTCAGCCATGTTCATGGTGACTATATAAAATTAGCTGTGAAGGCATGAAGTTATACCAGAGCCAAATTTTACACACAATCTGCTTTCTTTTCATAGTAATTGTCATAGGGTTACACATTAAATAGTTTTTTTTTTTAAAGTGAAACAAACAACAAGGAACTAACTTTTGTTTTTCAAAGTCTCTGTTCAAATTTATCACAAATTACCTTAAGTAAGAGGAAACTGTGCTTCACACCAGTTAGATATAACTGGTAGCAATTATCCCAGTTACACTACAATGATTGTGTTTGTGTCCTGCATGTGTAGAAGGAAATAGCACTCAATATTATCTAATATAATATTATGAGTGAGAAAATAATCCTTGCTGTGCAGATTCTTTTTTTTGCTTTTCTTTGTTAGGGAAGAAGGGAAGAAAGAAGGATTATTTTTATCTTGATGCTTAAATCATAATTCTTTCCCGACCTCACCACCTTTCTTGAGGTTTGAGTAATTAAAGCATGTCTGCCTTGAAAACATAATAATTCATGTAACTAAGACATGAAAATAGATTTATAAAAGCTTTGGATTGCAGACTACAACAGTAACTCTGAAAGCTTTTCTCTGCAAAAGAATGTTTTAAACAGTCTTTTGTATTCTGTTCTATGCTAAATTAACAGTTTTGTCCACATGGTTATTAACCTTGAAAAAATGTTGTAATACTAATTCAAGAAACCTCAGTCTCTATTACAGACTCAGTAATGAATATGGAAGTATAATGTTTTTCTCTCCATGTCTTTTCATAAAATGCACTAGACTTATCTTTTGCAGTAAATATCTGCAATCAAAAAAAAAATCAACAAAACCTTTATAACACGTTTCTAAACACTAAATATTTATTAAAACATAATAAAAGCAGATCTTTTCATAAAAATGCACAATGCTATGAGTTTGTATTGCACATTTTGGGGTTAGGAAAATGTCATTTTCATAGAAGAATCTATATAATCTTCTTCTAGACAAAATATTTGTTCATCAGCTGCCTTTTGTTATGGGCAGTGCTGGATGCCTGTATGTATTCGGGCAGAGTCTGCTGAACATATTTCTTCACTGCAAAATTTGGCATAAATGTAAAAATAATTTTGTAAATCTTTAAAGGAAACACTTATCACTTTCTAAATGAAAAGTAAAGGCAAGTCTTTGGGTGTTCTTATTAGACATTTGATAGGAGCTGGCAACCAGAGTTGAATGGAGTTAATTCCCCTAATTAGCATAGCTCCCTATCCTTTTTCAGCTTCTTTTTTCTTTTTTTTTTGGCATGGACCTTTCTTTTCCGCTAACTTTGTAGAGAATATGAGCAAGTGAGAGGAGCGGGCGATTACCTGGCACAAGAGTCTAGCTCTTTTTGCTGCTGCTTCACTCCTGCACAGCACCAGGAGTTTTTCAGGCCTTGTTTGGGCAGCATTGGGCAGCATCAGAAGATGGAGATGGCCTCAGCTCAGCCAGGAGTACCACCGACACCAGAGGCAGCCCAAACGGCTAACACAAAGGAAAATTAAGGCAGAGAGCCCCAAAAGATGACTAATCAGAGTAACAGAGGTGCTGGAAAGGCATCTGTGACTTTTTCCTATGGTATGCCTGTGAGGAAAAAAGCAGCTGGAAGTAGCAGGAGCCAAATGATATATGAAGTGGGAGGAGGTGGGGAGGGAAGAAGAGAAGAAAGAACTGGGACTGCACCAGGTGGAGAGGATGTCAGCTTGTTTTAGGGAAGAACTGTCATAGTCATAGGAACTTACAAGGAGAGATTTGTTGACGGTCCTTGAATTCATTTGCTGAGAAAAGCCGCCCGTTGGGCATTGCATGAAATTACCTGGAAGAAATTCGGAAATGATTTGGCATACTCTCTGATTTTTGGGCAAAGGGGTAGAGATAAGCCTTGTACTTCCAGCTGCATTTCCCTCACTTTGAGCATCAGCAGCTTCCATAAGTGGACAGTGCAAATAAAATGGCAGTGAGAATGATCAGCGGTAATAATTACCTGTACACAATCTCACATCACCTGGTCAGTTGGCCATGAGGTTCTGGGTTGCGTGGGCACACAGGATAGCAGCTGATAACCCCTGCTCCATCAGGTGCACTGCAGGCAGACAACAGTACTTATTGATCAGACAGTTTTTCTAGAAAAAATTCTGAAATGTAGTAAATGAACTACTATAAAAAAGGAAAAGGAGGTTAAAAACTCTAATGGACTATATTGGGCCATTGATTTTAAAGCAAAACTATAAAAATCAATAAGCAATTCTGAAAAGCAATGACACAATAAAATCACTAGTATATATAACTCAGTAAATGAAAATATAGTTCTTTATTACTGAAAGACTGTGTTCTAAGTTTCTGTTTGCAAAATATTTAAGAAAGTGGGTCTTGCTCTGTAAGAGCTCATGATTTGGGGAAGATAGCAGTGCAACCTTGCCAGACAGTGCCACACCCGGAAATTATTTGGAACAAACACAAACCTTAACTCTTCCTTGTTTTTACCTCACCTTTGTTTTCTTTCATAGTTTCTCAGTCTACCAGTCTTTCCCCCATTCCCTATGCCTGTGTCCAAGGCAGTCTGCGTCTGACAGAGAAAAATTATCCTCTTTTTCCTCAAAGTCCCCCACAGAAACTGTCTGTTTTGTGAGGTTTAGAGAAGATAGGACTGTCATCTAAACCTTCCACCAGGCTTGCCATGACAGGAAAAAAAAAGCTTTGATTTTCTGAAGGATGCTGTGCCACTTACGCCAGCGAATTGAGAGCTTCCCAAGGGAGGGTGTATCAGTGTAATTACATAGAATAATCTGACAAAGCAGGAAAAAGGAGAAAAAAGTGAATAATGAAAGCATTGTACTGTGGCATATGCATTAATATTAGGTATATGCCCCATTGCATGTGACATTTAAATTTGCAGTACAGTTATGAACAGAGTAGGGAACAATCCTGTGACAGGCTGAGAAAATGAGCTGTCTTTCTACCTGCAGTGGCTGAAGGAAATTCCTCAGTGGGGCGGTGTGGGTTTCTATGTCACGCCAGGGCTAAAGGCACAAAATTGCTCAAAACAGAGTTTAACTTTATAATTTACATTTTATGCAACTTCTAACATATTTTCCCTGGGTGGCAGAGAGGACTTCTGTGCTGGCCATCAATCTGAGAAAATGTCAGTATCAGATGTGAAAAACGGAAACACCAGCTTATACGTGGCTGCTGCGTTAGCCCATTAGGTAGTAACTACCTAGATGCAGTTACTATTTGTTGTGAGGTTTTTACGTAGTACCGAAGTTTTAGCTGATGCAATATTCTGTTTCTGTACTTCTCAGGAATTAGCATCATAAAGTCCATGTGCTGTATTTGATTATGACTACTCATAATCGTATTTTATTTTCTGTGCAGCTTTAAAATAAATAGATATGTTGTGAAGACATTCAGAATTCTTCCAGCTCTGTTTTCACATTCAGATGAGAAACAAAATACAAATGAACAGCCTTTCCTTGCCTGAGCAGCTTGTTAACTGTGTTTTTCACATAGCCCATGTGTTGCATTCTCCATAGGCGGTGCAGTACTATTCTCTTGGGAAGGTTTCCCTTGCAATTTCATGGATGTTGTACAAAACTTCATGGTCTAGGCCAAATGTCTCTTGAAGACTGAAAAGGGGCCTGGTGATCTTATCTATTGCATGCTTAAAAAACCAAGCCCCTTTCAAAACAAAACAAGGCACAACAAAACAGATTTTTTTTTAAGAAAAACCAAACACTTTGTGTTGCCCAGCTGGAAGGACCCTCCTCAGCAGGGCTGTGGAGATGCCAGGTCAGCTTCACCAGGGCTCCTGCACTGCAGCCTTTCCATGGGATACTGTCGTCAGTGCTGGTAGTGGTGCTTAGAGTACTAGTTCCAAATAAAAGTGGACTTGGATCTTCAATTGCACTTGTGAAAGAACAGCTGTTGGAGGCTATCATGCTCACAGCCAGCGGTACTCTCGTGCCAGCTGCCTCTCTTGCCATGAATACAAAGGCTCCTTTATGATCCTCTAACGTATATTTTGCAAAAATTTCAGATGCTAAGCAGAGTGCTCCTCAAAAAATATGGGAAGATATAGATATGTATTTTATAAATCTGATTTCTGTTAAGTCAAAGAAAATGTAAGTAATCCTTACATTTTTTTAATATAGAATTATCTGTAGATTTTTTTAAGAACCCTTTGCTAACCTTTCACTACTTTCATGGTTTTTCATAGCATCGTACAAATGTTTTACAGATGTTTTGCCTGCTTCTCTAAAGCTCTCTGTATTTCTCCTTATTGTTATGAAAGAAGGAAAAAAAGAAAATAAAGGCATTATTTGACAAAGATTCCATTATTTCTCTTTAGCAGTTAAAATTTTGTGACTTCACCTTTGGATGAACCCAGATGTACTGAATAAAACACTTTCCCTCAGTGTTTCTGAAGAAATGATCAGCACAGAAATACAGTATCATCATTTGTTTGAGAGTTATATCTCCATAGAGATATGGGAAGTAATCCGCTATTACTAAATTTTTTTTGTCTGTCTTTTTGGAGAACAAAAAATAAGACTTACTCATTATGTAAGGTTTGATGAATCCGGATGACTGAATCGTTATGCATTAAACTATCTCTTCACAACCAGAAATATCACAAAGATTGTTAGTCTGTTTGTTTGAAGACAGCTATACATTGCCTTAAAATAATGTTCTTTGTAGAATGCGGTCCATTGGCTTTTCTACCCCTGATAGGTTCTCTAGCTCTCTTATTTCTCATTTTTATTCTAATTAATGAATTATCTTTAAGTTTTACTAAAATTCAGTAAGTTTTTTCCATACCTAGTGAATAAGTTCCATAATTCTGAAATGCAAGAGGATACATCCTGTTGCTCACAGGCATTCCTCTGGAACCCTCAGGGTTATAATGATGCTTTTCAAGGGAGTACAAAAACTTGCCGGGAGTATTACTTTACTGCCATCTATGGCTGTCATTTATCTCCAGGTGCCACTGATTAATTTCCCCAAGGATGTCTCTGAAGTGTTTATACTTCAAGACTAGACAAAGACAAGGTAAGGAGAAAAAGAAGATAAGAAGATTACATGTATTTTGTAAGAATGAATGAAACACAACAGCTGGGAACATGAAGAAGACAAGCAGTTTCTCAGACTGTTGCAGACATTAGTGCAGAAGGCTGAGTCGTGAATGTTGTGTGATATTGTGTGTTAACCTCAGTGATTCAGGTGAAGCTGGAGACTTGAACAGTCTAATAAATGATGTTAGATTATCTAAATAAATAAATTATAATCTCCAATTCTCATTTGTAAGTGGAAGGGCTCTTTGCATCATGCAGTAACAAGCTGTATGCTCAAATAAAATATGCAAGAAGGTTTCAGACTGTATATGTTAAAAAATAGATCATGAAATAATAATAGTATTAATGAGGCTACCTGCTTATAGCAGAGGCTTTCTGGTGTCCTCTAAGCTCCTGCAGTTTTTAAAAAACATCTCAATACTACAGCTGTCTGACACTGACTCAGGGGTTTACCTGTGAAATGCCTGCAAGGAGGTAGATTCACTGGAGTCAATGGCCTTGTGCAGACCCTTCTTTCCCACAAGTAGCATCTGCATGGGGAGAGTCTTAGTCAGTGTTTCCCACCACCTTGGCTCTGTGTAAGTGATTATACTTCATTGGAAAAGCAAGGTGAAATGTGATCATCTACATTGCTATTTCTATCACTATGAAGAACAAGTGAACTTTCTGTCTCACGCCGTGAAAAGCCGGAGTTGAAGACTCAATAGTCGGAAGACTATTAAGCAGGTAACCTTTATTATGGTGCTGGGCACACGGGGATGTCTCCTCCAAATGTGAGCACCAAACACCCTGTCATTTCAGGTTACATACAATCACAATAGTAAGTGGAAATTTTACATTTATGGGTATCAAGTCTCTCTCTACCTTGATACGTGCTTATTAGGCAAAGCAGAAAAGACACTGAGAGATGCCCAGCCTAGAAGAACCATTTCCTTATCATTAGGACACTGCTGTGTAATGAAAGGCCAGTTTCAGGTCTCTAATCAGAGATCAAGAAAAGCAATACGTTGTATAACTGAGCAACTGGGCCATCTTTGTTCACTGAAGAATCTCTTTGCCTCTCCCTTTAGCGTTGGACAGACTGTCTCGTGCATGATAAACTTATTGCCATGCCTTTGAAATTGATCCATTTATAAAGCAAATTCTTCTTGATGAATTGGCATTCTCCACTAATTCATGCAAAAAAGAACTGGCAATCCATATTTAAGTCTTATCAGAGCCAGAATTTCCAGGATCAGCAGCTGTATCATGCCGGTGTTTCTGTCTTGCTTGTGTTGGTGGGTGCTGCTAGTAGCATAGCTGTTGGCACAACACCAAGCAGATGTAACAGTTACAGTGCTAATAAATTTCTTTTTCTTCATTTCATTGCAACTATTAAACAATAGATATAAAGTTACATAGTTTCAACCTAATTATTCATTTTTCTGTATTCCTTTTCTAAATTACTACTTCAAATTGCTTCTTGAAATAACTGGCTTTCCTGTGGGTGAGATGCTAACAATTAAGCATGCCTATTTAGCTAAAGGCATTGCAGCACATGCTGAATTCAACATTATGCAGTGTTTCTGCATTGGAGGACCAACGGGGTGAGGTAAAGCCCGTGCCACAGGAAACCACTGCTTCCAATAGGCAGACCCAACATGCATCTCTAAAAAATTTTCATTCAAATAAAATAGGCAATGGACACTTGCCACCCTGTATTCAGAGTCAGCATCAAAGGTAGCATGCATTCAGTGCCTAGGGACAGAGGTCCCAACCACAGGTCCCCGAGCTGCACACACTGCTGCTCATGCACAGAACTGAAAAGTGACCAAGCAGAGCAGAGAGGATCTCCCTCAGCCCATACTTTCCCCAGGGTGCGCGTGGGGAATAATTTCTCCTGCCTCCTCTCCCTCCGCTCCAGGCACTTTTTAAAATGTATATTCTGTTTTACTGGCACAGGCGAACTGTAAAGAAAGAAAAAGGAATCTAAAGCATTCAAAAGATAAGGAAAATTGTACAAGATGACTGGATAGGTATTAAATTTCACTTTGAAACTGACAACTTCAAGGAGACATTACAGCATATCTGATATTTTCAAATAAGCTGTCATCTGTACAGTATTTTTCTCATTAAAAAAGAAAATCATCCTGCCTTAGACTTGATACAGTTTCACCTATAGTAGTATGGAGAAGAGATGCTTTTCTTTTCATGCCTCAGGGCTTTGATAGTTATTTCATTAAGTCAGAGCTCTGTCATTGCCTCTGTGAAGAGAGGAACTGAGCTCGGTTTTCATGATCCTTCCCTCTGCTCCCCTTTTTAAAACAGTAAAAAGCAAATTTGCGCAAGATAAAGAACAGACTAAGAAAACAAATCCTATTCAGAAGATTCCCTATAACTTAATTAATTTCTCAATTACACTAATTGAAAAGAACAATAATAAGAGATTGTGTATTTTGTGTCAATTGAATGGAAAGGTTTAATTACTGTGTGTAAGTAAAATGACAGCTTAAAGCATTCTTGCAAGCGACAGTACTCTTTGGGGGGTAATTAGTGAAAAATAGATAGTAAACACATGATAGCTTTTAGGCTGAACAAATCACTTCAGTTCCATCTCATGATAAAGAACTATAAAAGTGAACCTATCACAGCATTCAGCAGGAAACTTTCATTTTGATCTATGATTGATTATAAACTCTTTTTTCCTTCTTGTGAAAATATCTCTATGCTAAGAAGAGTAGCAGTGACAAAAGGAGACTGTAGAAATATCTCTGGATTCGTAGTGAATTCAGCCATTCAGTGACTGTGGGATGAACAGGTGAGCTTATTACTTTGCCTCTACTGAAATAAGACAACCAGATGGTTGATTCGCGAGTTCACTGTTTGGTGTCTTTTCTGAACGCAGCCAGACCTCTGGTCATTTGAGAACCATCTGTGATTCCTCATTTTTTGTATATGTGGTTATCATCACAGATAATCGTCCTATGAGTAAATGTTAAGGTTAGTTCTAACTTCAAGTTTGACCAAATCTTTGGTTAGAGATTGTCCTTTGATGCCTTGATGGTCAGGTCAGAAGTTCAGCTGGCTCATGAAATAACCTACCATAGGAGGCCAGAGGATGACGCATAAGTGAGAGGTGTTTGTGAAATGGAAATCGTTCCTTTTAGCAGTGTGTTTGGGGGAACACATACAAGAGAGGGACAGGGATTTGAGTCTTGTCTCCATTTCAAACATGGAGATACTTGAAGATGCAAAATCTTTCAAAAAATTTGTAGATATGGCACTTCGGAATGTGGTTTAGTAGGCATGGTGGTGTTGGGTTGATGGTTGGACTTGATGATCTTGGAGGTCTTTTCCAACCTATGATTCTGTGATTCTTTCTTTCTTTCTTTTCCTAGTAATCCCAGTCAAAGCTAGGATGAAAAGGATTTTAAAAGGATGAGCTGTACAAACACCAGACATACAGTAACCCTTGCAAGGGGGTACAACAAAGTTCCTTGTTTTCTGGCTGAATTTCCAGTGGAGGATGAGTCGCCTTTTGCCAAGCGCATGGAAACAGGCTACAGCCCTCCAGTGAAAAAGAAGCAGGAGCCTAAAGAGATTTTTTTTTTATTAGGACAGAATCAATGAGTCCACTCCTATACAGACAAAAAAAAATGTTTTCATACAGAAGAGAATGAGCAATGCATAGAGCAAATACATAATAGCAGCTACAGAAGATAATGCTTTTAAACGTTGGGTGGGACTGAATAGAAGTTGAGCTTAAACACTTTGGGAATATTTATCCAGAATTCTTTATAGCTTGGGAAGGTGGTGGTTTTGATCTTTCTCTCCTTTCTGTCCTCCGGCAATCTGTTGAGGTCCTCAGCCAAGGGCAGTAGGTAAAAGCTTAGACCTATGCTGTATTTGCATAACGCGAGGGCCTTGCAATAATGAGGAATAGTTGCTAGTGAGGTAGGATTCCGTTACTGTAGAAGAGAGCTGACTGGTGCTCATGTCTTCTACTCCATTCTAGCTGCTGGTAGCTGAAGCACCAGGCTAGAGGCATCAGCACAGCTAATACATAGCAGCAGACCCAGTATATTATTGTTTGGCTCTGTAGCTGTGAATCGAGGCACATGGACATTTGGTGAATGGATTGTGCAACTGACAACAACTGCAGAGAGGAGATAATAACTTTGGAGAACCTTGTATCACCCAGCTGACAGGTTCATTAAGTAGCACTGTTCGCAGTCTGAGACAGAAAAGATGCATGTAACTGAATTCTGTGGTATCTACATGCCCTGCCCAGACTCCCACAGTCAGACAATGTCTGGGCCAGAAATAAGTGTTGCCCATTTTTTATGTGGAGGAATACTGGTTTTACCTTATTTACACCACTGTGTCAGGACTAATGCTTGCAGCTGGTGGCACATTAAGCAGTTAAAGAAAAGAAAAATACCAGACTCTCTGAATAAATGTGACAAGAGAAAATTGAATTGAAAATCTGTTAAATAGCCATTAATACATATAAGCTATACAATTATTCTCATTGCTTTGCCATTAATCTGTAACTTAATGTCTTTTATCGTTATTTTAACATGGAATCCACTTATGAATTCAGACTGGAAGTTAAAGTGTAGTCTGCTGTCTATGATTGTTTCATGTTATTCAAATTCTTCTGGGAGAATCAAGCCTCAGGGATTTTTTTCACACATTATTTTTATTTACACAGATTAGATTATTCATTCAGCAAACAGAAGCAGTATCATGTGATACTTAAACATACAGCTGCGCAGCTCAGCTAGTGAGCTGGAACTCCTGACTACTTGGTTAAGACATCATTTTAAAAGCTTGTAAACAATCTATTATCTAATTTCTCAAATGACTGAGTGAAAAAAGCAAATAGTTTATTATTTCCTGTGAGAGGGAGATAGATATCATCAAAAAGGGGAAATGTGCCAAATGAAATTACACATTCCTGTTTTTGTGAGGGGAACAAATGTTATTTCTACATACCATTTTACTAGCATTGCATAATAGAATATACGGAATTTAACTGAAGTACATTATAAGGTATTTTAGCAATGTGGCTGCTTTAAAATGCACAATGTTTTCATTCAAAATAGTATATTTAAGTGGAAGTTATTTTTTTTCAATATGTGGTCTTTGCACGGAATTTTGTGAATCTTATCCTTTAAATCTTAGAAAGTATATTTTGCTGAAAGATTGTTTTTAAAAAGTGTTGTTACTCCTTTTTCATAAAGAGAGAAACTTTTCTCCTTTATGTTCTTTCAGTACTCGTTCATTGCACTTGCAGTTATTCTTCAACTGCAGAATGAAATCTCAACACATGACAAATACATATTGCTTAAAAATTAATTTCCTGTGAATTTCTGGTCAGGTGAATCTTCAGTGTGCATTTTTTAATTTCCTTCGTTAGTGTAATTTGAGTGATAAGTCAACATTCAGTTGAAGACCAAATTTAAGTGTAGTAGATATTACAGATATTTCTGTGAATTGTAAACCACAGTGCTATTTTGATATGTTTCATTTTTAACTAGGAATTGAAGTTTCCTGCATATTTAACTGTATGTGTAATTCCATGATTATTTGCTTTCCAAATCCACTTATGCATCTGAATAATTTTGAGGTAGAGGTAATAAAACCTATCATGTAGTGAATATGACAAAGCCTCTCCCCAGCTGCAGTTCGTTGCAAATATGTGATCATCATTCAGTTCTGTCCATGTCCATACAGTGCTCGTTATCTCCAGAGCTTAGAGCAAGCACTCCAATAACAGTGCTTGAGGGGAAGGTGGATATTTTTAATACCAAGCACACTTTCCACAGAGCAAAATTTTCCACCAAAACCGTGATCCTTTCCACACTCCAAGAAAATTATGCCCATTTTCCACAAATAAAAAGACCATCATGTGTAATTTTGTTTTAGCTTAAAACTTTTCACATTTCATTTTGCATAGCTTCAATATTAAACTGTTTTTGCTTAAATAATCATCCCTCTTGTTCTGTATCTGGGGATCCCTGTTGAACCTCACCGCTTTTCCTGAAAGATGGTCTGTCTGGTACGTCCTATAAAGTGAGGGGCCTAAAACTCCATGAATAAACAAATTTATTTCAAACTGAGACATGGGATGTTTAGATACTTTGAAACTATTCCCTCCCCCTGCTCCCAAACTACTTCAGGAAGTTTTTCACCCTTTTCTCCACTGGAAAAAAAAAAAGTCTGTAGGTAGAAAATAAAATCTTGTGCCCAGCAAAGAAGACAAAAGGAGAGGTAAACCTCCTCAGCTCTTTCAATTCATTTCAAGGCCTTGCAGCACAATGGCACAGAGAAAAAGGATTTTGGCATCAATGATGCCTGCTTATGTTTAGTGGTAAGTGCAGAACTGCATTTGAACTCGTGATGTGTAAACCCAGTGAATTTTCACAGGGATTAAAAAATACTGGAAAATTGTTTCATATTATGAACTGTGTGTTTATACAGAAACACTCTACCAAGAAAAAGCCATTCGGATAATATGAAAGTGTTTGGGCTGTTCCTTTTTATTCAACACTTACTGGAAAACCGATTAAGATGAGCTGGTTTTTGAAATGCCGTACACTCTGCCAGATGACATGACTGACAGTCACCTGAATCATGGGGTAGTCACTGCTAAAAGGTTAGACAGAGGAGAAATATTATAATTATATTGCTTGATTAAAATTAAATCATTTCTATGTCAGACAGTTCTGTAGTTCAGTGCATTTTTTCAGTTGTTATTCAGTGATGTGTTGGCACACTATCGTTCCCTTACTTTCCTTCAGAGAGAATGTCATAATGTCATTTATTGCCCTTCCAATGCAGAGCACCTGTCTGCTTTTTTCCATACGGAATCTGAAACACAAGTATGAAATCCTCACCTGACATTTGATAACTAAAGATTCTTCAGTACCTCCCTGCAGCATTCACTTTCTTCATTTGATAACCAAATTTATTAAATATCTTCTTTTAAGTTTAAAATTTTAGAAGCATGTTTATAAGGGCAAAAGATTTAATTTGAAAGTAATCCTTTAGTATTTTTCTATTGGATCAGATGTTATAGATATGTGTTTCACAATAGAATGATTAATATTTTAAGAATCTTTAAATAAATTATTATTTTAAAATACATAGTTACAGTTGATGTTTAGCTAATTGTTCTGTGCTAGTCATTTAGACCTCCTTTAGGGTCAATGGAGAGAGAGATAAGGATGACAAAGGTGAATTTATTCCATCTATTCATGACTTGAATTAGAAATTAGATTAATTTCCCCTTGTTGTCTCTGGTTATGAGAGAGGGAGTCAGGATAACTGGTTTAAATTACACACTTTTAGAAAGCTGAGCTAGGGTATTGCACTAATAACTTTTCAGTCATTGTTGTCAGTTCACGTTTTTCGAGACTGTTTAACACACAAAGAGAGCCGTCAATTTTATAATTCTAGAAGTTCCTGTTTAAAGTGCAGTTTTGGTGATAGTCAAGTTCGTTGCCTTTTGATTCAATTGATATTATGAAAGTAGCAGTAGATGAAAATTTATAAAGATGAAAATTCTTTTAGTATTAGGATGTATAAGAAGTTTCTGGGATCTCTTCTGTGTGACACCTGCTATGTAGACTGTAACATGTCATCCAGACAAAACTGATTTGCTTTAGGGTGTGTAGACCTCATCCTGCTCTCACAAGCAAAACTGGTGTACGAGAGTAATTTTCTTCGCTTTTGATAAACTACTACCAGTCCTTCCTCCAGTTCAGTTGTGGACCCATTGCGGCTTTTCCAGATATTGAGCTGGAGCAAGCCTAGTAGAAAAATACCTAAAGGCATAATATTGTCACTTGGCTTGCATACCTTCAGGAGCGTGCTGATGAGTTCAATGATGGTACGAAGCTTAGGAAGGTATAAAGTTTCAGATACTGATATTGTAGAAAGATCAAGATACTTTATAGAAAGAATGAGTTGAGTTTTGGGAGTAAAAGTGACAGGAATAGAATGAAATTCAAAAATTCAAAATCAAAGGACTCAGGTACCAGTACAAGCTGCTGCTAAAAAATGGAAGATGAGAAGCACAGCAATTGCAAGTGACGAGGAGAAAATGAGGAATCTGAGTGATGAAACTGGTCATAGAATGACTGCAAACAACCGTTTCAATGCATCTTGGTTTTCCACTAGATAGGAAAGAAATAAAAGAAAGAATCGGTGAGACTTCTTCTAAAATATTATGTACACTTCTAGTAATTACAGTTGGAGAAAGATGAACTCACACTAGAATAGATGAAAAAGAAGAGGGACAGTATGCTGTCCTCTGAACGAGAAGTAGAATAGACTACTTGGACAAGGCTGGGAACAGACATGATTCCCATCTATGAACGCTCCAGAGAGAAATACCAAGGAACAGGAGCTTTTGGAGGTGCTAGATAATTTTGTATTAAGCATTACCTGATTTAAACTTCATCTGCTTACATTTAGGCTGAAATTTAGAATAAAGCTTAGAACTATATATAGAAGACCAGTGAGCTTCTTGAAATAATATTCTTAGAGGACTGATGAAGAAAGAAAATGTAACTGGTTTTGAAGTGGCTTCATTTCTGTATAAGGAGTTATATGACGTGTAGATTTGCAGTAGCAGGGGAATAAATTCAATAACTCCTAAAGCAGTTTAGAAACCATGCAGAATTATGATGGTTCTTATTTTGATGTTCATTATTTAGAAAGGCTTCATCTTGATCAAATTGCCTCCTGTAACCTTTCTGCTCCTTCTCAGTGAGTTAAATCTCCTGCATATTATAATGCTGCTTAGATTCTTCTGTACTTGGCAGGCAAGTGTTTTCAAACCTTCCCAAGAATACTGATGAATTTATTGCATCTAAATTGTGGGACAGAACTTGCTTAATTCAGCAGAAGGATTTTACAAATTATTTCTGCTTTCTTCTTACATTTGTAGTCATTATATAGGATTCATTTTTTTGACACACTCATTGAAAAGTTTGTGTTGGTAAGGCTGTGGCTTTGGCTGGATATAAACCTCCAATAAAGTAAAATGCTATTTCCTCTTTTTTTCCTAGACCATCTGTATGTGTTTCATTTATATGAACATTCTTATACAGTATGTTAAAAATGCAATTAGAATATTTTGTTAATGTTCTTTAAGGGTCAGAATTAAATTTGTGGTGGAAGGAAAGAAAAGCTGAACATAAACATTTTTACAGATGCTTTGTTTTTTGGGAGGAACTTTCCTAGAAGTGAGGCTGTATTGCCAAGGACAAAATCATTTTACAAAGTGCAAAAGGCATACCATTCAAGCTGGATTTCCAAGTGAAGGTATAGGGACCTAGGTCCTGTGAAAAACTAGTCTGTTACCGAATTTGTTAAGTGTTGCCACTTTGGAAATAATCTGACATTGGCACTTGTTCCTGAAAGGTATTCAGATAGTTTGGATGTTACCAGGTCCAGGTCCAGGTACTGTATGCAAATGTCACTAGTTTCACATGTTTTAACTGATAGTATTAATGTATTTTGTATGTTTATATGGTTTGTTGTATCAAACACTGCATGTTGAGCTGTGAAGATTATTAGGACTCAGAGAATTTTTTCAGCTAAAACGGGCAACTTGCTAGTTATGAAATATTATGAGGAAAGGACATGGTAGACTCAACATATGTACTAAAATATCTTGTGAGAGATCAACATTCAGATTTCTATTTTGCTGGTATATTTTCTCAATTTTAAAATACTTTCCTTGCTTTAGCTGCAAATCATTGTGAAAAAGACCGCACTCCTCTCCTTTACCTTTTTCCATACTTATTGCTTCCCAACCAACTCTACTAAGGACCTCATATGGTTGATGTCATCCAACTCACCTTTTTCTGGATGAACACAGTATCAGAATTTTGCTACATACAAAGAGCCCATGAATAATATTATGGCTGAAACAACAAGAAACAAATACTATTTACTTTTATGAAAATATACGACAGCATGTAATGAATTTGAGAGAGAGGAAAATTAAAGTGGAAAAAGAATATATTCTTTGTACAGGCCAAACCCACTGTAGATAGTATACAAGCACAGCGGGATAGAAAAGTAGGTATTTGTATGGATAGTAAAAACGTTTAAAATTGTATCAACTAGGATCAGAAGGCTTGTGATCTTATTTCAGAGCATAAGACAACTGATTCAGGAAAAAAAAAGAAAGATGACAATCTTTTTATTTGATTGCAGTCAGTTACATATTTATGCATTAAGAAGTTTTTAAAAGCAGTCTGAAAGCTTTTGATTACCAGAAAACATACAGAGGTTAAGTGGACGATATTTAAGGTTTTATGGAAATAAACTCAGACTTGGGTGTAGTAACACTAGATGAATCAATAATGTTCTCATTTTAAATAGTTTAAATTAGCTTTCCTTTGTCTTGCTGTGTCTTCATCCAGCCCAGGCTCTGCTAAATTAACTGGATGCCTCTTCTTTCTCTCCTCAGAAGCCTGGAACTGGAGTTAGTTGCCATTGCCTTTAGAGGTCTCTAACATCCCTTTAGATGTGCACATGTGGAGTCCATTTCTAAATAGTCCTCCCTGGAAAATCAAGTGCTCCTTGGTGTCAGGCAGAAGCAAAGAAAGAAAAGCAATTTGAAATTAAAAAAGAGGGTTTTAACACAGTCATTTATATTTGGCTGTTGTCTGGTGCTTCTCATGTGGCATAAGAAAAGTCAAAAAAAAAAAAGAGAAAAATAAATTTAAGTGAGTTTTGAGGGAACTTGCTGTGGCTCTGAAAGTTATTTCACATAGATGTAAGAAAAGAACCAGAGGTGCTTTTCTGAATGTAGAATTAAGACATCTGAACAATCCAAAACAAACAGTAAAACAGACAAACAAATAAACAAAACTCCCAAGCAACCCACAATTATCAATCTAGAAGGAAAAAGATACAGGCCACAGTGTGATGAGAAGAGTCATTAGAAAGAAATTATTCCACTCACATATGAAATTTAACTTCACTGACAATATTATCAACTTCATGTGTAAAATCATACTTAGAAAAATCAGAGGAAGAAGCTACTGAATTTTCATATTTATTCAAGGGATTCACAGAGCTAATGAGAATTCTTGAACCTTTTTAACATGTAATTTTTTACCAGAAAATAATTCAATTCTCTTCATTTGCATTTTTTTACTGAATAAAAAAAAACCAAAACCAACAAAAATCAGTATATTTATTTAAAAGTGAAAAATGTTTCCATCTCTAGCCATTATTGATGTCTGTGGTATCCACAAAGAAAATATTATTCAAAATTAACTTGGAAAACTTAGTGTTTTATTACACTAAATGAACAAGACTGTATTAATTTTTCTCTCTTTGTGTCTTCGTTTTGGCACACTTTCTTGCAATTGGCATGTGACACACCACAATGACAACCGATCTGGCAAACCTTTAATATTGCCAATAACATATAGCAGGCTGAAAAAATGAGCTTGCTCTACTGAGAAATAAAAAAAGCAAGAATTACTTGGACTGAGTTAGTGAAAAATGCCAGTTGCTAAACAAAAGAATAAGTTAAAAGTTTTCAAGGAATACTTCACATGAATGGTATGACAGAATGTAAGGAAGGGAGTAGTAGTAGCATGAATGATACAGAATATGAGTCAAAATCACACTGAGAAAGATTAGGAAAAGATTTATTACAGAGTGATAGTGATAGTATACTATACAGTCACGGGGTCAGATATTTTGACATGGAAAGAAACCCTGATAGTATTTTAGATGGTTAAATATTTCTGGGAGCTGTGGGAGACTTTAATTTCCTTGTCATAGATTTTTTTAAAGAAAATGTTACTAATATGCAGCTGTCCCTATTATTCTATGTGTTATTAATTTCAAAACATTTTGAGACACACCAGTGATAAGCACTACATTCCTACTAGTTTTATTTTTTTTCTGTTTCTCTAAAATTCTTATGTGCAAGCATAAACTCTGGTAGAGAAAAGAACTTGCTTGTGTGGGAGAAAGCAAGTATTCAAACAACAGCACTAATGAAAGGGAGCAGTGTAAGTTGCTGGCAAAGCAAATTGCTTTTCAGGATGAGTGTTCTCTGTTCTCTTCCACAAGGTCATTCTGGTATACAAGTCCTTTGCAGCTTTCTTGCATAATACATCTGAATGAATGTGTATTTTTTATTAGCAAGGATTACTCTTTGTTAGCATTACTCAAGCACATTTGTATGCAAAGAAGATTGGGTAGAGGGGTGCAGCCCTTTTAATAGGGAGCATAGTAAAGTCCTTTCCGGCTCCATGTGTGCTATGACACACATGTTACATATCCGTACATGAGGCCACAGCAATGGAGGGCTGGACACAGATATGAAGGGGACATTGTGCAGTGCAGCATCTTCTCCTTGGCTTTGCTGCAGAAAGCTGGAGCAATGCACCACAGCTGGACCTGTGTGACCACCTCGATGAGATATGTAGAGCACTGGGCGATCTCCTGTGCTTTCCCTCTAAGTAAATCTGTGCCTAGATTAGCTGTAACTGATTAGTAGGGTAATTTTAGAAGCAATAATTTATTTATGCTAGACCATACCTGTCTCCTGGAGACCCAGAATTCTGATTCAAATCCACAATATATGATAAATTTCTCCATATCAGAAAAGAAACAAATGATGAGCATGCAAATTTAAATATCATTTCTAAAGGATGGGAGGTGAAGAATTCATGCTTCAGAGATGCAAAATAGCTGTACAGAGGTTAGATCAGACTTTCATATATTAAATAGTCCCATGCAAAATTACTTTCCTCTTATTTGTGAAATGCATGTTGTACATGTGGCCTCATCTAATCTTTTGCCACTTTGCAAAGGAAAAACTAATTTCAATTCCAGAGGATGGAGCAGCCTTCAATTATACAAGTTAAAGGATTTGTGCTGCAGTTCGTAAGGAGTGCATGTACATTATAAATTCATCTAATTGCTCTACAGAGATGCTGATCCTAATTAAGACTTCATTGGGTTTTTCATTGAAAACTGTCAAAATTGCCTAATTAACCATGAAAAAATGAAGAAAATAATTAAATGAAAACTCTTTACATAAGTAAACCAAGTTTCTCCCAAGTTTTAACTCTCTTATAAGCCTGGGAGGCGTTTTATACTTCTGTGTCTCAGTGCCTTACCCTCTTCAATTGGGAGGAGTTTAGGGGTCTGAGGGGCAAAAGTCTTGGTCAAGAGGTACTTGTCCATTTGCGGTTTAGGCAGCTTCTCCATTGTGTGGGTCTTGGATGTAGCATGCAGTTTAGTGCAGTACCACTCCAAGTATGTTAGTTCAGGACTTTCTTTTCTGAAAATTATGCTATCCAAAAAGACTTCTGAAGAGGTGAAGCAAACAAAGCAGAAGACAGGACAGAGAACTAGTAGAAACAAGGAAATCAAATGCACAAGGTAAATGAAGTGAGGTCCTCTGAGTCTGCTGGGTCCTGGCATCTCTCTCTTCCCCCACTTTCTGTTTCCTGATGCCATGCCTGTTTTTCCAGTTTACTTTTCTGTTCTCTTCATTCCTCCCCATGAATGCTTTCTACTGCGTAATCTCTACAGATGTAAGCTTTGTCCTTCAGCCACTTTATAACCATACACAACATTAGTATGCTTCATATTAATGCAGCATAGCCAGTTTCTGAAATTTCACACCTTAAACTCTCTCTGAATGCAGCACTAGAAACATAGACGCATACTGTGTACCATTTCCCTGTCTAGTGCATGGTATGATCTAAAAATGGTGTTGGTGTACTTTCACAATTTCTGTATAGCTGGAAATTTAGGAAGCACATGACAAGTGTGAGGGTTTGGCTTCTAAAATGTATATATTATTGTGGATATTAGCATCACCACTCAAGGCAGTTTCTGTAATTTCTAGGAGTACTATCATGTAAGTAATGCTAAATTAACTAATATTTTTGCGAGGGTTCTCTGACATACAAATAAAATGTTATAAAATATGGAAAGCCTAAGAGATACATGAATAATTTTTCATTTTGTAGGTGCCTTTAGATGGTAAAAAGTGGTGGGCTTTTTTTTCTGATTCTTCTTTTTATTGTCCTGACAGTACAAACAAGTGGAGCAGTATATGTCATTCCACAAGTTACCTGCTGAAATGCGCCAGAAGATCCATGATTACTATGAGCACCGCTACCAAGGCAAGATTTTTGATGAAGAAAACATTTTGAATGAGCTCAATGACCCCCTCAGGGAGGTAAGAGTATTTGAGTAGTTCTTTATGGCACAGAAAACTTTCATGTCTTTGCTGTTTCTGTGTTGAAAGGCTCTTTCCGATTCTAGTCTGTACCATTTGATGTCATTTGACCTAGTCAATGAAAGACCAGGAGCATGAATTTTTTATTAAATCAACACAAAGAAATAAGAAGATTTACACTCTGTTCTGAACCAGTCTGCCAGAGTCGCTGCCACATAAGGATGTCAAAGAGTAAATTCCTGTCTTTAATTGTTGAGAGAAACTCATAGTTTTCTGCCATTATTTAAAATAGAGAGAAGCTGGACTAGAATGGTCCTGGGTGAAAATTTTTTCTGCTATCCTTACTTGCTAACCATGAATCTGTGCTGATGAAACCACTGAAAGCCACCAGTGAAGTAAGAGTTGATTTGTTTCATGCTGTGAAGTTGCATCCTCGGTTAAGACGGTTTTTACTTGAGCTGAGGAAGATGGAATACGATATACAAGCCATTAAAGAATGTCTTTTGTTAAGACTCTAGTTTGTATCCCAGTTTTGAGGTTTTTATAATGGTATGGTATGGTATGGTATGGTATGGTATGGTATGGTATGGTATGGTATGGTATGGTATGGTATGGTGTGGTATGTTGTTATGTTATGTGCAGTTGGAATATTCTTTAGCCAGGTGCTTGTGGGGGAGAAAGGCTGCATTACCTTGCTGTAACAGAGGTAGGTCCTTAGTGGGAATATAAATCTGACTGTCTTCTGTTGGGTGGCGCTCATACCTACTCAAGGATGTTTGTGTTATCATTTGGCTGATATCCTCTACTGAAAGAAGGAAAGCAAAAACAGAGGAGGGCAATGAAGTTGAAAAATTCAGAGGGAAGAAAGCACAAATAGGGAAAGGAGGAAAGAAACAAGAAAATGGGAGAAGGAAGGAGGAACAGTCTGGTTTTGATGAAACCTGTGCAATTTTCAGTGATACCAAGTAATGCCTTTTCGTATCCTCTGCTGTGGAAGGAGCGGTGCTGAATATATGTGCATATATCCACCCAGCAGAGCACAGGATGACATCTGTACTTTTAGAAAGAGATGTGAAGGTTGCTACTTTTTTAACAAGAGCATAAATGTGCAATGAATTGTCTGTACCACTGAATCCTGCTCTTTGTTGTGAAGGGAAAACATGTCATACAATCCATTGACAAAATCTATCAAGTTCAGTGTTTAAAATAGTTATCAGAAACAATACCTTGCCTGCTTATGGGCTCTGAGGGCAGCTGATGCAGTTTCGCCACATCTGTGTTATGAAAGTCTAGTAGTTGCCTCCCACCTTACAAAGTGCCAGCTGGAAATGTTGAACAGTGCCTAGAATTGCTGGGTCACCGCTACAAGGTTCAAGTCAAAATCAGGCCAAAGCATGACGGTTCTAACAATTTAACAGTATGGATGACTGAACTCCAGTGGCTGCACCCATTTAATTCCCTAACATAGATGTAGCCTCAGCCCGTTCGTAATATTGTGGGTTTATAAGTGTTTTGGAGGGCAGGTGGAGGGCTCTGGCTTCTTCACTGCCTCTGCCAGTTTACCCTGTGGCTCCCCTTGGTAGCTTTTGAAATGTCAAGAGGAAAATGTATTATAAAAATCTATCATGTAGGCCAGGAAAAGTGTGGGATTTATCCCTAAAGTACGGTGACAGTCAAAACATGAATCTTGGCCAGTATGGAGCTTTTGTTTTGTTAAAAGAATGGAAGCATATACAGATGCATCAGTCACTGACATCAGAAGCAGTTCCATCTATTTCTGCTTTAAAGGAAAGCATTTCTCCATAAATGAAGTCCAGTACCTTTCCATTGCAAAATGTTGTTTTACTAACAGTTTGCAGTTATGGGACTTGAATTACCTGTCTTTTCCCCCTTTCCTTGCTTCTTCCTTGTTTCCTCCCTTCCTCCCTCTCTCCCTAGTCCTGTCCACTTCCCTTCCTCTTTTCTTATTGCTTCAAAGGAGCAAGGCAAATTTGGTCAAGCATAAAAAACAAAAAGCACTTCTGAGGAGAGATCAAGCATGGAAAATTTCAAAAAGTAATGAGCCACAAAAAACATGGAGTAAGAATAGAATTTCACAGAGGGAGTGGCTTCTGGTTTTGCTACGGTTATGCTGTAGTTAACATGTCTTCTTTGTTGTCTACATTATATAAAAAAAAAAAATCTTTTACTCAGCCACAATCTGGTTGTACAATGCACTAAAGATAACAGAGTAGTAGTTCGAGAAAAACATCCAAAAAAATGAGAAAAAATAAGAACTGGACAGTGGCAATGCCAGAACAGGTTTCCCAATGAATCTGTCCAAATTCTGATACACAAAATACTGCGTGATTGTACCATGAATATCACCAGTTGTTATAAAAAATGTTGCAGTGATTTTAGTTCTCCATGTTCACAGCCACTCAAATTTACTGTACGGGCTGAAGTTTTCCACAGCTAGTCTCTCTTTAGGAGTGATGACCATTTTCTGGTCCATATATTAAAATTTTGGCTCATTATTTTTTTAGCAGAAAAATTACACGATATAAATATGATCATTCAACCATTAAAATAGCTAAAGGATATAGAATTAGCAGTAAAAATCTGATATAAAATTAGTTCTTACATGGTAAATACTACTAAGAAAGCTGTATATGCTTATAGTAGAGGTAAAACCTTTTTGGTGAAAGAAGGTGGGTGTTAATTGTACTGAGCTTCTGAAAATTATGTATGGTATATTCATAGTGAGTTGGATTATTAAAATAATGAAAAGCTAAGAAAAGATTTGATGCATATATGTTAGTGGCTAACATGGCTGAATAACAGAAATAGAGTCATGTTTATTGCGGGCAATTAACTAGGGTTTCATAAAAAAAGGAAAGGAAGAATCCTGAACATTTTTATATTTTACAAGGCTCTGTCTAGATGTTTCATAACAAGAGTAAAGCAACTGGTAGCTGACCTGTATCATTCAAGGACAAGCTTGTATTAATAAAGAGATTCCCTTCAATGACTGGGAACTAAGATAGACACTTATTAGAAAATGGGACTTCAAAACTTTATCTTCTCCCCAGTTAGTTGCACAATTTGGGTATATTAGTCCCATGATAATCTAGTAATTGGATATCCTCATCTCTACACACTCAAACTGAATTAGCCATGAGTTGCCATATGTGGTATGCTACTATCTGTTCGTAAGGAAGGGTGCTTTCTGATGAAAGTAAAGAATTAAGGGATTTTTTTCATTAAATTCAGAAATTTCACTCTTACTGAATATCTGGTAATAACTGTCCAGCCTTCTTGAGAATCAGATAGTCAGGAGATTCCTGGCAGCTATAATTTTGGTAGAGACAGAATACATTGAATTGCTTCTTCCAAGCCATGCAGGGTTGGATTCATCAAACCTATCTGTAGCTCCATATAAGTTCTACGATAAGTCTGAGCTACCCATCAGGCCTTCTCTGGACATCCCCCCCCTCCCCACCACTCTCACTGTAGAGAAAGCCTAGCTGACTAGCTTAGAAAAAAGGCTACATCTTCAAACAGCAGTTGACATGTGAAATGAATTCTGCATTTAAAAGCATTTGCAATTAACTATCTCCCTCCCTCATTTCTTGAGCTAGTAATTAGCAATTGGTAGCAATTAGCGTGTTTCCCTTACATAAATATCATCTCTGGTTCTTCAGCAGACAGAAGTTTTCTAAAGTTCACGTTTTTTAACTCAGAGTTCTTGCCACTTACATACTTGAACATAATTTGATATCAGAAGTTCCTAGTCCCAGAAGTGATCCTAATAACTGTCATGACATGAAATGGAGATGGTACAGAGAAGAAGAAAAAAAAAACCCAAACCAAAAAAAACCCCACAGCTAAGAGAAATCTATTCCAAAAGGGCACCTGAATTACAAAAGTTCAACGACATATACATAAGCAGTTTCACCTAAGAACAGAGAGTAAGAAATGTCAAAGTGGAGTTCGTCTAAGCCACCAGCCTCACCAGGTGTGCCTGTACGTGTATGCCCAGACAAGAACGAGAACACAGCAAGTATGGTATTCCCCTTAATGACTCTCCTAGGCTCCCAATATTTTAAGTTCAAGAAATTCTCTGAGACTGATGTGGTTTATCTACTGGGTAATCCTTCATACATTTATATTGCAGTTACTTGTTTACACTCCTCTTGAATCCATGTAATCTCTCTGCAGCCGTAGCATTCTTTGGCAAGGAGCACAGGCCTGTACCTGCTGCATGAGAAACCACCTCCTCATTTTGGGATTGAACTTCACTCCTGCTGTTCTTTGGTTTTGATGGCCATTAATTCTTGTAGCAAAAGTGATAGTACAGTCAGTTCCTATCTACCCTTTGCCTGCTGACTATGATTTTATAGACTTCTATGATAACATCCTTAAACTGTATGTTTTTGAAGGTAAAGAGACCTATTCTACTTAATTCTTTCTTGCATGGAAGCCAACCCTCTCCCATGATCATCCTTCTTACCCTTCTCAAAATTTTTTCCTCGCTCTACTACAGCCTTTTAGAGACGAGAGCACCAGATCTGCAACCAGCATACTAATGTTGTAATAATACCAGTGATTCCTTTCCTAATAATTGCTAACATTAATTTGCTTTTTTAGTCACTGCCAACCATTGAGCTTACTTTTTTTTATTGTAACTGTAAGAGGTAACTTCTAAGAGGTAATGGATACATTATTTTATGTATTTGTCTAGATGTATCACTTAACATTGCCCTCCATCAGTAATTTCCAACCAGCCCATAAGAAGCTGCTTTTAGTTTCTTTTTAACAAGCTGCTTCATCTTTACACGGTGCTGTTCCTGAAATTGCGCAGAACTGTGTGAAGTTCTTGGCTTTTGTTGTTCCCATAGGGACAGTGAATGTAAGTATATTATGGGACCTGTTACAGCCTAATGAGTTAGGTGTAAGATTCTGAAAAAGATCTTTTACAGTCCTTAGTGTTGCATCAGGTGTGACATTTTGTGATACTTCTTGTAAGGGAAGTACTCTTACAACAAAATAATGGAAAGCTTTCACTACTGGATTTATAATTGATAATAGTAATTGTATCTAAGTGAAAAAAGGACTGAAACCAGATCAGCTGGGTACATGTAGACAAATTGAGTATATTTTTAGAGAAAGCATTTGGTGCTTTCAAAATCAATTTTAAAATTATCAATTCAGTAGCTTCACTACTTTTTTCCCGGTTGTTAACCTTCTCCTTTTTGCCATTAAAACTCACTTCCTATTTTAATATCTTTCCTTCTATTTAATATTTATCTTTAGAAACCACAAGTCATTATACTCTCATTTAGACTATAATATAATCCTATGCCCAAAGGAGGAAACTTCTCCAGACTTAATAGTATGAGGACAAAACTTGTTGTGGTTACATCGTAGTGCGCTTCAATCCTTTTTAACAGTACATAGTCCTTGTGATTTTTTATTACAGGCCATCAAACATTAAAATAAAGGTAGAAAATCAAATGTGTTTATTAAAAAGGAATAAAGTATCAGAGTCAAAATTAAATTCTTGGAGATTCCAAATATTTTGCTTTCCTAACAACTTATGTTCATAAATTTACCGCATAAAAGACAGAGAGGCAATTCTTTCAATACAATCCACTGCACTTTTATGCATTTTTATATGCAGTGAACATTGGTATGAAGGTTAAAGAGGAGAACTAGGGAAAATTCATCAAAATTATAGATTTAGTCATACTGGAACTCATTTAAGTATCTCTTTATATAGCTATATGAGGAGAGTGAATACCTTTTTATCTAGTACATTAAAGGTTTTATTCACATGGACACAGATAAAACATAATTTTAGTTCATACTGTGGAGTACTGAAGTCATGAATGAATTATGCAGCGCCAGTCTTGCAGAATAAATGTTGATATATCACAGCATTACAAAGACAATATAGTTTGATATTCTGAACTATGGAGAGTGTGTTTGCTCCACGATGTATGCACATACATGAGCGTACATACTGCAGTTGAGACATAGTTTTTGAATTGTCAACCACTTCCATCGCTGTTGCACATATTCAAGAAACTTTACATCACAGTCCCTTCTGTGTTTGACATGCTTTGTCAGCAAATCCATCCTGAGCTGAGACATGCTTTGGCAAGTCTAAGATCTATCTGCTTCCAACAATACAAATACTAATACGCCAGCAGATCTCAGTAATTCTGATTTTGGACAGGCTTGTTACTGGACCTATGAGATTCCTTTTCCATAATTGTTTAATAAATTTCAGGCATGACAGTTCTTTCATGAGCTCTTCATATACACTACTCCAAATTAAATCCCCAAATCTTAGTGCAGTAGTTGCCTTTCGTAGAAGGATAAGTTATTGGAGAAAAGTACCAGACTATTTAGAAGCAAACTAAATGCTGTGACAGATGTCAAATCCCATTACAGAAGACTAAATCCAGTCTGTGCCTGCTCCTTTCTGAACTGCTGTCCAGACATCTGAGGAGCAGAATCAGAAAGGTTTCCATGGGCACCATGTGTGGTGCATTGAGAGAACAACAGCTAGTGCAACAGGAGTGCTGTCCCATGGAGGAGAATTTTGTACCATTACCTTAATTCACTCCAAGATCATGCTTGTCAGTGTCTGTCATGTCTCAGTTTTTAATGGAATGAATGATTATTCAGATAGCTGATGCCCAGGTAGTGCTAAGGGCAGTGGATGGAAAGAGTCAAACATTTTTATTCTTTTATCTTCATGCAGCTTCTGCTGAAAACCAGGAAGAGTTACTACATACTAGAAAATGCTTGCCCCAGCATGTTTATTTCTATTAGGTCTGAATATGCTACTGCAATTATAGATGGCACTGCTGATTATTAGGAGGTTAAAAGTAACACCAAATTACCCCAGATGACTTCTGAGTTAGTTCTCCTTATGTAAACATGTTCTTTTAAGACTGTGCTTGCTTTGGCTTGGCTAGTGCCCTCTTTAGTAGGATTGGGAAGGTTTTGATTTATTTAGCTAAAACCGAATGATCTTTTGCTCTAATCCCTGAATTGTGACTGCAAGTCCTTTATGTGAAAACAGCAGAAGTTAACACATGTTCCTTTGAACCCTTCAGAGAATATATGAAGATAAATGAAAAATAAATACATGAAAATTCTTGATGCAGGGTTGGAAACTGCATGGTCTGTTTTAATTCCAGATTAGGTCATGCAGGATCTGGCTACAGAAAAGCAGTCTGGTGCCAGCCAGGGTTCTCCTCTTTCTGCTTGTGGGCTTCTGCAGTAAAAAGTCATGGCACTTCACAGAATCACAAAATGTTAGAGGTTGGAATGGACCTCTGTGGGTCATCTAGTCCAACCCCCCGGCCAAAGCAGGGTCACCTAGAGCAGGCTGCACCGGACCTTGTCCAGGCGGGTCTTGAATATCTCCACTTGCACAAGGGGAGCGTGGGAAGGGTAGGAGGGGAAGTAAAGCACAGGATGCAGCCCTGGTCCCAGTAGAAAAGGTGATCCAGACAAGACAGGGATGCACGGTGTGGACTTGCCCACGTCCCTTTCCTGTAAATCTCATCCTTGGAGGTGGTGAGAAGGAACATTTTTTCATTCAGTTTTCACTGTGAAATTTAAATTCTGGATCCAGAAGCAGGCTAAAGTCTTTTGAAGCATATTTGTTTGGAATCGGTAAAAGTGCTCTGGGAGTCATGTAATACAAAAGTTTCTGTGTTGAGTGGGCACCCTTTAAATGTACCAGCATCCATGAAAGGCACCACAAATAAAGATTAACATCGTGACTCACCACCAGCAAGAGGAGATAAATATGCAGTGAACTGTCTGATGCAGAAGCAAATGCATATGCCTATTTTTATGCACTCACTTGCACATTATGATTATGGTAGTAACAGCGTACAGAAGGGTATACAGCATTTCCCATGCATAACTTTGGAGTTGCCTTTTAAAAGCGTGTGATCTCAAAGGCAAAGACAAGGAGAACAAAATCAACAGAGCACAAAATCTGTTCTGAATGCACGTTTATGAACGTGAATTTCCAGTTGGTGCACTGGTGATTTGAGAAGGTAAATCTTGCTAAAGCTGTGGGAGATATCCAAGTTAAACTCTGCACATCATGGCAATGCTAGATCATTGTTTTCTTCTTTTCCTAGAGCCACTAAAACAAAATAGAGTACCTTATTTTGAAACTTGCACAGAACTCTGATCTGTAGTTTTGGATTGTTGCTGTTATCTAGCAAACACAATAAGCAAATACTTAAAATCTTTTCTGCAAGTTTTGCAGGTAAGCCAAGGATGAAGAAATACTGATTATTTTTCTAAAGTCTCAGTACCTGAAAAATCAGGGTTCTCCTCCTCACTTGCAGAATAATCTTTTCAAAGTGTAGTCTCTTTTGACAAAGAGTCTTTGTGTAAGAGATTAAATGGAAATGGGAATTGCAAAAAAAGTTTTGAAATCACTTATAAGTGGACAGATGAAATCTAGTGTAGATATGGATGCACAAGGTGTTGAGTTACACTTGTTTTAAAGACAGTATCTAACACTGAAGGAACTTAGTGGCTGATATTTTTAGTGATTAACAAGAGTCTTCCTCCCTAAACTACTGTGATACAAGATTGTTAGAGATGAGTGAAGTTAAAAGCTGGTGCAAAATGTGGAGTATGACACTGTGAGTACAGGTATACACTTCCCGGTAGCTCCTGGGCTGAGTTCAAGGCAATGGTTTTTATCTGTCATCTCCGTCTCTTTCATGATACCTTCACACAGTCCTGCTCAGGGGTAGCTCTAGATCCTAAGCAAGCTTTGGTAGAAGTAGAGCACTGACTGGCAAGCAGTTCCCCTAAGAGGATTTTAATCTCTGAGCTTGTTCCGTGGAGTCTATGTTGGTTAATTCTCTTCTGAATACATCCATTTTTCTTCTCCTTCATTTGTCAAAAGCAAAAACACTGTGGTTGGTTGAGAGGATACTAATAAGGTGCCCTAAAGCACATACAGTTGCAAGTTTTATGAGCTGATCATTGTATGTTTTGTGCTCTGATTATTATAGTACATACAAAGCAATGGACAGTGCCTTGCTAGAAGGCTAAACTATTTTGTAGATAAAATAAATACCTGTGTGGTTATATATACTTTAATGAAAAGTCACATTCTTTGTAATTAACGGTTTTCATTTTAGCCTGGATTGCAGTTATTAGTTAACTGTGCAACTGAAAACTAATATTTGTTTCTGTGATGTCACGAATGCCACTTACATGTATTGAAAATAATTTTGTTTCACATTGAGGAGTTTATTCTTGTACTAAGTGGAAAATCAGGAAGAAAAAATGGCCCTGGGTCTGTTAAAAAAGTAAGAAAATAGTAGAACTATGCATCCCCCTGAGAAAGAAATTTAGCAAAGGAGGCAGGAGACCTGCATGGTTAAACAAGGAGCTTCTAGTGGAGATCAGGCAGAAGAGAAAGGTCCATGGAATGTGGAAAGAGGGACAGGCCACTTGG